>Ga0256835_1000493_pt1 | contig 29367 bp, 28 predicted proteins | sample PIR30metaG_FD_185972 | JGI IMG/M metagenome (GOLD analysis project Ga0256835, IMG submission 185972) | Hydrothermal vent microbial communities from East Pacific Rise, Pacific Ocean - PIR-30 | ecosystem: Environmental > Aquatic > Marine > Hydrothermal vents | place: Pacific Ocean: East Pacific...
ACCATCCTTTCTCTCCATTTTAGATAAAACAACGCTCGGAAAACTGGGATTTCTGGACGAAATTGCCCTTGCCCTCATAGCTCTGGCCGCAGGGGCAAAGGTTGACCTTTTAAAGGCGAAAAAACTATGGAAGGATATAACGGGGATAATCGCTCTGCAAATAATATTTGCTTTCATCGCAGTAGGAATGGGAATGCCTGCCCTCTTGAAGCTCATGAACATTTCTCCTCCCTCTAAAACCTCCCTTCTGATTTTCCTGGTCCTCGCCACCGCTGCTGTTGCAAAATCACCTGCCACCACCATTGCAATAATACTGGAAACAAAGGCAGAGGGCAGCTTCACTGACACTATCATAGGAGTGACTATAATAAAGGATATAATAATTATTTTTCTTTTTACCTTTGTTATTGCCATTCTTTCTTCGGGGAAAAACCTTCAATTCTCCACATTCTCCACCCTCTCCCTTGAGATACTCAACTCCATTGTCCTGGGAGGAATATTTGCAGGAATAATAATCGCATATTTTAAACTCTTCAGGGGAGGCAGAATTCCATTTATCCTGGGCATTTCCTTTCTCATCTCCGCGGTGGCCCACCATTTCCACTTCCATTCCCTGCTGAGCTGTATGGTCGCCGGAATTGCCATTAAAAATTTATCCTCAATGGGGGAAGCCTTTATGAAATCGGTGGAAGAAAGTTCCCTGCCCATATTGATCGTCTTCTTCTCCATCTCAGGGGCCTCTCTGGACTTCTCCATCCTGAAGTTAATCTATCCTGCCGCGATATTCTTTGTAATAATAAGGATCGTCTCCCTCTACTTTTCCACATACCTCGGGGCAAGGGACCCCAGGGTAAAAAAATATGGATGGATGGGTTTTGTGGCTCAGGCCGGACTTACACTTGGCTTTGCAAGCCTTATAGGGACCAGCTTTCCCAAGTACGGCCCTCTTTTAAAAAACCTTATAGTATCTGCAGTCATCATCACCACTATAATAGGGCCTCCTCTGTTTAACTACTCGCTGAAAAAAGCAGGGGAAGCTAAATAATTCCCTTTACCTTTATGTTTTTCTCTATGCGCAGCGTGGTTTTTCCAATTCCGTCCACTATATCAACCTCTATCCTGTACAAACCGATTCTCACCCCTTTGGAAAGACCGAACTTTGTCTTAAATCCGAGATAGGGAGGCAATTCCTTCAGTGTGGTCTTCGTGTTAACCACTTCTCTCTGATGTATTAAGTCCCCATCGCTGGTGTAAACCTTGAGGATCTCTGCTACCCTTATCTCGTATCCCTTATCTGTCTTTCTGTACCCAAACCCAACGATCTCAATATAGAACTTCACAACGTCTCCCTGATGATAAACATTGGAGTCGCGCTTTATCATTTTTCCGTCCTTCTCCTCGTAAAAAAAGAAATCCTTCAGTTTCATTTCCTGGGGTTGCTTCCCTGAAGAACAGAAAGGGAGAAGAAACGCAACCACAAATACCAGTGCATATAATCTTTTCATAATTACCTCCTCTATTTTTCGCTTATTTCCATAACCCTCTTCATAAAATCTCCCATGGAAAGAACTCCGAGTATTCTTTTATGATCAAGAGGGTCCAGCACAGGAAGAATGTCGGTGGGACTATCTGCCAGTCTGGTTATTGCTATACTCAGCGGCATCTCAGGATGAAGATGGGATACATTCTCCACCACAAGCTCTCTTACCTTTCTATCCCCTTCCCCCTTCACAAAGGCCCGTCTTATCGAAGACCCTGTGACCATGCCGATGTAGTTTCCATTGGCGTCAAGAACAGGATACGAGGAAAAGGGAAGAAGGGAAAGAATTTCATTAACCTCCCTTACAGTAAAATCTGCAGGAATAGCATCATAATCTATCCTCATAATATCCTTTACCAGAATCTCCTCCAGAATTCCTCCTGCTTCTTTGGGTATAAGTGTTCCATCCTCAACCATAACCGCCTCTGTAGCAGAGTAACTGTATAAAAAGGAAGAAAAGGTATAACTAACGCCTGTGGCGAGCATAAGTGGAAATAGTATAGCGCTATTCATCTTCGTAAGCTCAAGGATAAGCAAAAAAGCCGTCAGGGGAACCCTGAAGGCTCCTCCGAAAAAGGCTCCCATACCCACTATGGCATAGGCACCTGCACTCGCTATTGGAATTGGAAAGAGGAGGGAAAATATCTTCCAGACCAGGATCCCTGAAAAGGCTCCGAGGAAAAAGGCCGGCGCATACATGCCTCCGCTTGCATCAGAACCAATGGATAGTGATGTTAACAAAAGTTTCACAACAAGCAGAGAGGCTATTATTTCAATGCTGGAATTCAGGTTCATATACTCGGTTATTGTTTCATAGCCGGTTCCCATGGCCTGCGGGAAAAACAGGGCCGCTGCTGAAATAATCAATCCAACTGCGGCGAGCCTTATCTCCATTGGAAGAGGGTGCTTTTTGAAAAACCTCTTTACTGCAACTGTAAGTTTTACGAACAGAACAGAAATTGGGGCTATAAATAACCCGAGAAATGCATAGTAAATAAGCTCATATGGAGAAAGGAGTTTAAACTGGGGGATGGAAAACATAAGAAGATGGCCTGCCATTCCCTGTTGTACTGCAGCAGCCAGGACTGTTGCTATAAATGATGCACCCACGATCCTGGCGCTGAAGTTTCCCAGTATTTCCTCAAGCATGTAAGTGACCCCTGCCATGGGGGCAAAGAATGCAGCAGCTATTCCGCTGCCGGCTCCGATGCTCACCAGCACCCTTGTATTTTTGGAAGAAAGATGGAATGTTTTTCCCAGAAAAGAGCCAACACCTGCTCCGAGCTTTACCGATGGTCCCTCTGGACCCAGGGAAAAACCACTTCCCACATTCAGTGCGCTGGCAATAAACCGGAAAAATGTAACCTTCGAAGGAATATTACCACCGTGATAGGAAAGCATCCTTTTAACATAACCCACTCCACCGCCCTTCACTTCCTTGCAAAGCCTTATTATTCCTCCTACAACCAATCCACCAATGACCGGACTGAATATCCACAGTCCACCCCTCATGTAAGTGTGTCGGGCTATAAAATGGATACTCGCTCTAAAAAGGGCGGCCACCACCCCTACGAGAAGGCCCAGGACTATTATTAACAGTATCAAAAGCTGGTCTTCTTTTATATAAATTTTCTTTAATAATTCTTTAACTTTTCCTAAAAACATTTTCTATAACCCTTTTTAACTCTTCATTCATAAGCGAAGCAGAGGGAAAATCCCTGGGATTAAGGGGAGGAAGAAACTCCACCCTCACCTCACCTGGTCTGGGGATTCTGTCCTGGCGGGACATAACTTCGTATCCCCCCTTTATTACCACCGGCACAACAGGAACACCTGTCCTTTTAGAAAGCCTGCACACTCCTTCCTTGAACCTCCCGAGCTTACCGGTATGGGTCCTGGTACCCTCAGGAAAGATTAACAGCGGAAAACCTTTCATTAACAACTCCTCTCCCCTTCTGAAGGCGAGGGATGCCTTTACGGCGCTTCCCCTGTCCACAGGAACGAAATTGGCAAGGGCAAGGGCCTGACCTATTATGGGAAGATAAAATACCCCTTTCTTTGCCATTGCCTTCAAAGGATGTGGAACAATCATAAGAAGAACTGGAGGATCAATATAGCTGGTGTGGTTTGGAGCCAGGATATATGGAGGGGGTGGTAGATTTTCCAGCCCTCTGGTTACAACCTTTATTCCGAGCAACCAGAAGGACACTTTCCAGAACACATCATATGTGGAATATAAAATACCTTCATTTTTCGTTATAAATGCGATCAGAAGAACAGGAAGAATTATAAACAGATGAAAAATAAGAGTGAAAAATAAAAATAAAAGAAATCTTACATATCTCACTTCTGTACCGTGGCCGCGTGGGATGGATTGGTAGATATTATCTTCTTAGCCTTTATTTTGAGAAAAGCGCTTCCAAGAAAATACCCCAGAAGAAGGAGTAAAACAAAAATTAAAGCAATAATATCCACTTTCCTGAAAATTCCTATTTTTTTCACGGTTCTGGTTATGCTTTCCTCAAAAATTTCTTCCCTGGGCATTTTTATAACTATAACGGTAATATTATCGCCCCCGCCCCTTTCATTGGCGAGCTTTATAAATCTATCCACAGCAGCTTCAGCGGAAAGGTTATTGGCAATATTTTTTATTTCTTCCTCTTCTATATAGTCTGTGAGTCCGTCTGTGCATAAGACCAGAGCATCCCCTTCCTTCAGGGTGAAAGGTCCCACCAGTTGTGGTTTTATTTCTCCATAGACTCCAACCGACTGATATAAAATATTACGTTTGGGATGGTGCCTGGCCTCTTCGACGGATATGGCGCCCTCTCTGAGAAGTTTTTCCACAAGCGAATGATCAAGAGTCAGCTTTGTAATCCTGGCTTTGTCTATTTTATATGCCCTGCTATCCCCAACATGGACTATGTATCCCTTATTTCCCTTAATATAAAGAACAGTCAGGGTGGTGCCCATTCCTGCCCGGTGGGGGTCAAGGGAACCCTCCGCATATATTTTTCTATTGGCATCTTCAAATAATCTCTTCAGTAAAGGGAAGGGATTTTTCCTGTTTCCTTCCTTTACCCCCTTTTTTATAATGTCGCATGCCATCTGGCTTGCAATTTCCCCGGCAAGATGTCCCCCCATCCCGTCTGCTACCACAAAAAGGTACTCATCTTCTCCAAGCTTCTCTATAAGGAAGCTGTCTTCGTTTTTCTTTCTTACCTTTCCTCTGTCGCTTTTGCCACTGTACGCGATGTTCATAACTAAATTTTAATCCATCATAAGTTTAAGTCAAACATATTAACATTTTCCTTATAAATAAATGATTCATAATGTATTATTTTACTCATGAAGGAAGTATCAAACCGTTTTTTCCTGCTGGACCCCCTGGAGGCACTTCCCCTTATTCTGGGAAAAATTCTCCTTGTTAATAACACAGGGGGAAGAATCGTGGAAGCAGAGGCTTATCTGGGGGAAACCGATCCCGGGTCCTTTGCCTATAAAGGAAGAAAGGGGGTAAAGAGGGATGCATTGTACAGACCCCCTGGAACAGCCTTTGTGTACAAAACACACGGACATAGCCTTCTAAATATCATATTTATGGAGGAAGAAAAACCGGGAGCAATCCTTATCCGGGCACTTGAACCCCTCTATGGCATAGAAGAAATGAAATCCAGGAGAGGAAAAAGCAGGGAAAAAGATCTGTGTTCGGGTCCAGGTAAGTTAACCAGCGCTCTTGGAATTACCGTTGAAATGGACGGGACAAAAATAAATTCCGGTCCCATAAAACTCATGGAAGGAAATTTAAGGGATGGTGAAAGGATAGGATTTTCCGGAAGGATCGGAATCAGGGAAGGCGCTGAATTGCCCTACAGGGCATTTATAATAAATTCAAAATTTCTGAGCCGACGAGGGGATTCGAACCCCTGACCTGCTGATTACGAATCAGCTGCTCTACCGGTTGAGCTACGTCGGCCTGGGGTAAAATTATAACATATGAGAAAGATAGTTAATGATTTACCTTATCAGGTTAACCAGCGAGCTTTCCTGGCTCTTCTGGGATTTAAAACTGGAAAAAGCACCATAACAGAAACCATGTACAGAAGGATGGAAAGGGCAGTCGAAAGGGCCAGAAATGTTATAGTGCCCAGGGGTGTTTATGCTCTTTACCGCATAGAGCAGGTGCTTGAGGAAATGGTGGTACTTGAGAAAAATCTTCTTCTACAGGGAAAATCCATATCAAAGCACTGTAAGGGATTCTCCCATGTTTACCTCATGGCAGTAACCATTGGCAGCGAAATCGATCGGTTAATCGAAGAATCGCCTGTGGAGGAAGCAATGATAATAGATGCGTACGGCTCTGAGGCAGTAGAAGGGGCGGCTGAATCCCTCAATAAAGGCATAGAAAGGGAATCGGTCCATTTCGGATTGTTCAGGTTTAACTGGAGATTTTCCCCGGGTTATGGAGACCTTCCTCTCGAGACAAATATTCTTTTTGAAAGGGCACTGGAAATGGAAGAAATCGGCATAAGGGTTATGGAGAATCTATCTCTTTCTCCAAGAAAATCCATTACTGCTATAATTCCTGCAGGAGGGTAAGTTGATTAAGAAACTTCTTGAATTTCTCTTTGAGAACTCAAAGATCGAACCCACCATGGACCCGGCCCGGGTGGGGGTAAATTTTCAAAACGTGGAATTTACCAGCGGAGGGAGAACCTTGAGGGGCTGGCTTATAGAAGGCGAAGGCCCGACTCTTATAATGAGCCACGGGTGGGGAGCAAATTCACAGGTCTTCATACCTCTCATTCAGCATCTTGCTCCTGCGGGCTACAGGATTCTTGCCTTTGACGCTTCCAATCACGGTAGAAGCCAGAATTACCATCCAACAACAATACGAACCTTTGTGGAGGATATCCAATCAGCTATAAATTTCATGGGCGATTCTCCTGTACTGATAGGTCACTCAATGGGGGCTGCTTCTTCCCTGATAGCCGGGAACATGGAGGAAAGCGTGAGGGCCATTGTGGCTATAGCCCCATTCTGTTCCACCCCTGAAATCATAAAAAACAGAATGGGAACGCTGGTTCCAGATTCCCTCAAGAAAAAGGTCCTGGAAGAGCTGGAAAGGATTGCAGGAGTAAACCTCGAAGAGTTCTCGCCCTGCAGCTTCGTGTGCAAAAGAAAGCTTCCTATACTCATTGTTCATGGGCAAATAGATGAAACTGTGCCATATGAGGATGCCCTAAGGATAAAAAGGAAATGCCCTGACATAGAAGTCGAAATAATACCGGACGAGGACCACATGAGCGTCCTCGTTAATAAACAGGCTTTAAGGAGGATAGAAAAATTTCTGGAACAGATAACTGGCTGAAGGAATACGGAAAGTTTTTAAAGGAAATATCAGGGGATTTTACTACACTCCCCAGACGGTCCAGGCTCGAGGAAATAGCAGAGGAAATCGCCAGGTGCAGGAAATGTCCCCTCTGGCAAAGCAGAAGAAATCCGGTGCCAGGAGAAGGTAATCCCTTTGCCAGAATATTCTTTGTGGGAGAAGCACCGGGTGCCACAGAGGACGCTACCGGCAGACCCTTTGTTGGAAGAGCAGGTGAGCTCCTAACAAGGATAATAAAGGCCATGGGATTTTCCCGGAAGGAGGTATTCATCGGTAACATACTGAAATGCAGACCTCCTGGAAACAGAACTCCAACAGAAGAGGAGCAGAAAACCTGCTTCCCCTATCTGGAACGCCAGATAGAAATTATCAAACCCGATGTCCTCATAGCACTGGGAAGGGTGGCTGCCGTGAACCTTACTGGAAAGAAAACTTCGCTTTCCTCCATGAGGGGAGAAGTGCACCATTTCAGGGGAATCCCTGTTGTGGTAACCTATCATCCCTCCTATTTGCTACAGAGGGGAGAACCAAAGGAGTTAAAAAAACTTGTCTGGGCGGATATGAAACTGGCACTGAGGATCCTGAATGGAGAAATATAAGAAATACAGTAAATACCTGAAGGAAAAATACGGGGCACGCGTTCACAGGATACCACTGCAGGCCGGTTTTTATTGCCCCAACAGGGATGGGCGTATATCTTCCAAGGGGTGTATCTTCTGTGATATCTATGGCTCTGGACCCACCACATTCACCCCTCCCCCCATAAAGGAACAGATACAGAGGGGAATAGAATGGGCAAAGAAAAGGTATGGGGCCAGGTATTTTATAGCCTATTTTCAGGCCTTTACCAATACATATAACGCCCCTGAGGTAGTGGAAGAAAGGCTGCGGCAGGCCCTTCCGTTCAAGGAGGTGGTTGAAATATCCCTGGGCACGAGACCGGATTGCCTTCCTGAACCCATCCTGGATGTGCTGGAAAGGATAGCGGAACATAGGGAACTCTGGGTGGAGATAGGCCTTGAAAGTTCTCATCTTAAAAGCCTTATATGGATGAGACGGGGACATACTCTGGCCGATTTTATAGATGCAGTATTGCGCACGAAAAAGAGGAGGGGCATAAAAATCGGTGCCCATGTAATTATCGGGATACCGGGGGAAAGCCGAAGGGAAATTGTGGAAACAGCAAGGATAATATCCTCCCTTCCGATAGACGCAGTAAAAATTCATCCCCTGCATGTTCTCAGGAACACTGACCTGGAAAAGCTTTATGAAGCCGGCAAACTGAAGCTGCTTACAATGGAACAATTTGTTTCCCTTGCAGTGGATTTTATCGAAAACCTGAGGGAGGACATCATCCTGATGAGGATTTCTGGCGAGAGAACAAAGGAACTCTTCGTTGCCCCTGAATGGGCATTAAAAAAACAGGAGGTTTTACAGCATATAGAAGAAGAGTTCGAGAGACGGGGAACGCATCAGGGTTCAAAATTAAAACTGGGCCTTTCCGGAGACGAGTGTGTGCCCTACAAAGAGCCCATTAAACTTGAAAAAAACTGAGCTTATTGGTAATATGGCAGAGGAGGTAAAGGATGAAGTATTACGAATTTGTAGTAGAAGCACCATTACTTTTAACAAAGGGTTTCGTTCTCGGATGGCTGAGAGGAAAGGGCGTGGAGGACTGCGTTTACTTCAGTAAGGTCCTGGGAATAGAAAGGTCCACTCTGTCCGATGCTCTCAGGGAATGGTTTGGACTGGAAAACCTCACCCATTTTGTGGTTCGCTCTGACGTAAAGGATGAATTAAAGGCTTCTATAGAAAGATGTTCTGACAGGCTCGGGATGAAAATCCGCTCCATTAAGCCTGTGGACAGGGCCATAATTGAGTTTTCCTTCTCCATATATAACAGGGAAATAGCAAACAGGTTGAAGGAATTGATTAAAAAGATTCCTGCTGAGTACATAAAGAAACAGGAAGAAAAGGAAACCTATGATGAATCTGCCGCTCAGGCAGAGATGTATGCTCCCCTTCACCCCTATGTTTACGAAGGGGAATATGTGATAGAAGGACCCTTTGAGGATTTAATAGATTTCTACAAAGAACTGAGGGAAATACCTCAGGTAAACGAAAAACCACTTAAGTTAACCTTTGCCTGAGGAGTCTTCCAGTAGGTCTTCCGGTAAAAGTCCGAGGCGGATTTTCATCCTGCAGACAGAACAGAGACCTCCGGCTGTTGTGGGATAACCGCATACCTTACACGGTGAGGGTGTTTCCCTATCTTCGGATTTAAAGCGGTCCTGTATGGAATAAAACCCCTTCAGGAACCTGAATCTTATACCCATCATGCCAAGTTCCATCTGTCTCATTATATTCTTGTAAAAAATTGAGGTTGCGCCCCGGGATAGAGGACAGCGTTCATCGTAGTAATCTATCCCGCGCATAAAGGCGTAGGCTGCTGTTTCCCTCTCGCTGAGATATATAAGGGGTTTTACCTTTCTTGAAAAGCCGTGCTCTGCCGGAAGCACCGGGCTCTGATGAGCAAGATATTCCTCCTTCCAGTTGAAGACGTTTCCCATAAGGAATGCCACCTCATCGTCCATGTTATGTCCTGTGGCAATTACATCATAGTCCTTTGCGGCCTGTTCCATGTAATATCTCTTCAGCCTTCCGCAAAGCTTACATGCAGGTTCCCGAAGCCTTTTTGTAATTTCCGGGAGGGTCATTCCGAAGACCCTCTCAAGCTCCTCTATTTTCAGAGGCAGGCCCCTTTCCTCTGCGAACTTCTCCACCCTTTCTCTGCTTCTTGCAGAATGGCCATTTATTCCAAGGTCCAGGAAAAAGCCGGCGGTATTGTACCCCAGGGAGTGCAGAGCATCCCAGAGGGAAAGGCTGTCCTTTCCCCCGGAGACCGCCACGAGGATACGGTCCTCGCGGGAAAACATTTTAAAATCCTTTACCGCCTTCTTCACCCTCCTCAGAAAAAACTCAATGTAGTGTTCCCTGCAGAGGGCAAGGTTGTACTGGGGAAGATAAATCTCAGCCTTTCCTTTACAAATTCTGCACTTCATCCTGATTTTATTCTAACATGGGAAGAGGCGTTATTTGCGTGTATGCGTTATTGCGTGTACGCGTTATTGTGTTCAGCCAGTTTCTATGCAGTATAAAAAACTTCTTCTACATCCATCTCACAAGCATTGTATTGAGCTTCACCATTCTTATGGCAGGCACACCAGTTCATGCAATCATAAGGTATTTTCTGAAATCCTTATAGATTCTGTCTGCAAAAACATTTGTCTGAAAAAGCACAATTATCATTGTAATTATCAATATCGCTCTGTAAGCTCTGTTAAGAAAGTGCTGAAAAGTTGACAGTTACGAAGTGCTGTAACTGTTCTTACGGCTTGAGTCTATGCTCGTGAACTAACCTCATAAATTTGTTATTCCTCAGGGAAAAGGTCCGGAAAAGAGCATAATTTTTCCGCTTCTGAAGTAATCGGCTTCAAGGGGACCTCTTTCCTCCAGTGCGGAAAAGGAAGTGAAGGAGCGGAGGACAATTGAGGGGAAAGAGACGGTTTTTTAAAGCTCCAGGAAAGTCTCTGATGAGTTTCCTTCGCCTCTCCCGTCAAGGAGAAGAACTTTAAGAGAAGGGCTGGGCTTGAGAAAGGAAAACGCCTCCCTGTGGGAGATGGCTATTATTATCCGGTCCTTAAACAGACGATATACCCTTTCCTCTATCTCCTTCTGAAGTGAAGGAGGAAGAGAAGAGCCAGCCTCGTCAAGGATTATGACATCCGGCTTCTTTACAATCGCCCTGGCTATAGCTAAACGCTGTCGCTCGCCCGCAGAAAGGGCGAGCCCCCTCTCTCCTACCACCGTGGAAAATCCTTCTGGAAGGCCCTCTATAAATTCAAGGGCCCCTGAAAGGCGGGCCGCCTCCTCAATCTCCTTCCTCCCTGCCCCAACCCTCCCAAAGGAGACATTCCTCTCCACTGTATCGTCAAATAAAAAAAGATCCTGAGAGACATAACCTACCCTCTCTCGAAGCCACTTTAAATCCAGTTCCTTAAGCAGCACTCCATTGTAAAGTATTTCCCCTCCCTGAGGCCTGTAAAGACCAAGGAGAAGTTTTACAAGGGTGCTCTTTCCCGCACCTGAGGGGCCTCTTATGAGGAGTACCTCTCCCCTTTTTACCTTAAAGTTCAGACCATAAAGCAAAGGTTTTCTCCCATCGTAGCTGAAGCTCAACCCCCTCACCTCTATCTCTTCTATCCTGCCGGGTCTCTTCGCCCCTCTCTCCTCAGGCATAACCCTCAAAAGCTCCTTTACCCTTTCCCACGCCGCACGGGCATGCTGTATCATTACGGAAAAGGAAGATATCCTCTGAGACGGTCCATACAGGTAATACAAATACCCCTGAAATGCGAATAGCGTTCCTATGGTCATGGCTCCCGAAAGTATTTCTTTTATTCCGAAGTATAAAAGCATCCCTTCCCCGACATAGGAAAGTGCCATTGTTATGCTCTGGTTCTTGTAAACGACAAGGTTCTGCTTTATGCTTTTTTCCATGAATTTTCTAAGTGAAGAACTGGCCTTCTCTTTGCACTCCTCTTCCTTTGCATTTTCCTTCACCTGCCCTATTCCCATAAATATGTCGGATAATGTCTTCTCTACCTTAGCATTCTCCTGCATGACCCGTGTAGTGACATCTTTATACTTCCTTGCCCAGTAAAGGGAATTTCCTATGAAAAATGGAACCGGCAAAAGGCATATAAGGGTGAGGGATGGGTTGAGCTTAAGGAGAATGACAATTCCTATGAGAAACCTTAGAATGTCCGTTGCTGCAAGAGCTAAGGAATGGGAGAAAAGAACCTGCAGCCCCTCTGTATCCCTTCTTATCCTTGAGAGAAGCTCTCCTGTCTGGGTGGAGGAGAAAAAGCTGAGGGGGTAGGAGAGAACCCTTCCTACAAGTTCGCTCTGCATGTCGGTGATTATATGCCGCTGGGCTTTGAAGAAGAGAAGGTCTTTGAGGTAGGAGATGAGAACAAAGGAGAAGGCAAAGCCTCCAAAGGCTGCAATGGCTATGGGGAGAAACTCCGTCCTCCCTTTACCTATTACTTTATCTATGGCAAATTTCGAGATTAAAGGAAGAGGAGAGGAAAGGAGGGTTACTATTATTGTAAGAAAAACGGGGAATAAAAGTCTTTTATAAGAACCTTTTAAGGAAAGCACTCTTTTCCCCTGAGTTAATTATTCTATTATAAAATCATGAAGCTCCCATTCATCATTCTTGTTAAGAGTGAAATAATAATACCTGTTATCTTTGATATCAGTTAAAAAGCCTTTCATATTGTCCCTAAGACTATAAATTGGGAGCATAACAGTCTTTTTAAAATTGCCTTTTTCATCTAGTATTAATACTTTTTGAAGTTTATTTTTTAGATCGATATCCCAAGTAAAGACATAGATTTTTCCATCTCTCACGAGAAAATTCATATAGGGAGGATAGTATGTGGGAAAAATAAATCTGTAGTGCTCCATAATATTATTAAAACGGTTTTCTCCTACCCCTTTTTTAAGCAAATTTATATATGTGCTTTTTACAGTTTTTTCAACTCTCTGTTTCGGAGTGTTTTTCTTTATCTTATAAATCCTTTTACCCGAAAAATCAAAGATCTCTATAATAAAACCTTTCTCAGTATCTCCTATATAAATTTTTTTATTCCATATCTTAAAACCAAAATAAACCATTTTTTTTATCTCTAGCTTTTTCCTTCTAAATTTTTTCTTAATCTCTTTTTGTGCCAATACTTTCAAGGTTTTAAAGTCCTTATTTGTGATAATTATTTTTGCCTTTGCTATGACACCTTCCTTTATAAAGCCATAGTTTACTTTCTTGCAAACAAACTGGTCGTTAACAAAGGGAATGCAACGGGTATGATATGGCAAAATGATCTCTTTTTTGAATAATCCATTGAAATTAAAGTATAAAAGCTTTCCAGGAGCTTCTATAAGAATGTATTCAGGCAAAATATATAAATCATTAATATGTAAGGCTTCTCCCGGCCCCTGTCCTTTTTTGCCGAATTTTGATATAAACTTTCCTTTTAACTTATCGTAAATATATACAGTAGTTTTACCAATATCATAAATATAGATATAATCTTTTCCTATCCTTACCTTAGGCATAAGGAAAGGTCCTTTAAGAGTGATAAATTTCCCCGCATTTACAAATTGGAGAAGAAATAAAAATAAAAATATAGGTTTCATTACTCTATTAAATGCCATCTTCAATTAGCCTCCTTATGACCTTTAACTTCTTACTCAGATTCACCTTTTCTTCTTCAGAAAGTTTCTCCATCTTTTTAATTTTCTCGTTAATTCTAAAAGCCTCAAGCTTTGCAGATGCCAAAACCTGCAATTTGAAAGCCTCGCAGTGATAAGTAGTTCTTATCTCTGGATTTTTGTTTACCTCCCAATTAAAGCCCACGCATGTTGGACATGAAGGTAAAAGTATGCAGTTTACACATTTTTCGGGTAACCATCTCGTTTGAAAATTTGCCTCTTTAAAAGAAGGAGGAGGTTTTTTGCCAGAAATCCATGGCACAAATCTATGACATGGATATATTTTCCCATCCGTGTCCACCGCTATCATTCCATGTCCAGCTCCACAAAAACGATGCATTTTTTCCTTCTTGGAGAAAGCCAAATATTCTGGAAAAGAATTCAATAACGGATATGGTGGGTATAATTCAGGATGTTCCTTATAAAAATCTACTAATCTTTCAAGTTGGTTCTCAAGCTCTTTTAATAAACTCTTTCTTTTCTCTCCCTCTCCCCATATATCCTCAAAAACTAAATTGGCAGTAAAATTTATTCCCATCCTTTCTAATTCTATTACGCTTTCTGCTAAATATGGTATAGTCTCTGCGGTAATGGTCATTTTAGCCGGTTGATGTGGCCAATGGGTTAAGAAAAAGGACATATTTTTTCTTAGATCATCGTAAGAGTTATCCCTATTAATATTATGAGCTTCTCTCGTCCCGTCTAAACTGAATCCTACCTTTACTATTTCTTTATTCTTTTTCAACCATCCCTTCATTTCCTCTGTTAGAATGGTTCCATTGGTGCCTATAAAAAATACATATTTCATTTTCCAGCTTTGTGATTTAACCCATTCAACTATCCTTTTTATAGTTTCGAAGGCTAAAAAGGGTTCTCCCCCGAAAAATTGAATCTCAATATGAGAATATCCTTTCTTTTTTAACCCTTCTGAATTTAAGTTTTCCTTTAAAACTTCCTTTGCTGTTTTTAATGACATGAAATATGGAGGTGGTATAGGCTTATTTTCATAACAATATCTACATTTCAGGTTGCAAAGTCTGGTAATTGTAAGAATTATTGTGAACTTTTTGATTTTTTGTCCTTTTTGTTCTTTGAAGTCTAAAGCTGGCATTGGGTTTTCTTTTATTTAAGTGTGCAATCATATATAGCCAAAGTTCGGGTACAACTTTCAGAGCAAATCTCTTCACACCACCATGAACAGGTCACATGGCAATATCCTCCACAGCCTCCCTCTAACTTTTCCCCTTCTTCTTTATGCAAGATAAATTCATTAAACAAATCGAAAGCTTCACATATTTTCTCTCTTAAGGTCTCGGGTAATTGCAATCTCATAATCATCACGCACCTCCTTTTATTTTTCTTGCCCCTTCAGGGAATGGACCCCAAAGGAGCAATTATTATAAAGCAAATTCTATGCCAAATTTCCCTACCCTTTTTTCCCCTCTATAAGCCTTGTTAAGGAATAGCTAAATCATTGATGTTAGTCTATTTTCTAACTATTCTCCCTTATTTTCCACTATTTTACCTAAAAACCTTTTTTATAAGCCGTTTCTCTTGTGTTTGGTAATGATCTAACTTTCTTAGATAATAGCCTAACCTTTAAGGTTTAAGTTTATAATCATGAAGGAATGTCATAAACTTGTGATATTCTCCCTCCTCAAGGTTTAATAAACTGCACAGATTCTTCCATCTTCCTTCAGCACGAGCAAGTCCCTGGCGGAGAAATCCTTTAACCTGGGAGCGGTTAAGGTCCCTGGATAAAAAAGGCTTTTTTACTACATCCCAGAAGTTACCGCCTTCCTTTATCTTTCTCCAGAGAGCCTCTATTATGTCAGCAGGCTCCTGTGGATGGTTCTCTGCAGGAAGGATCTCCTTTATCTCTTCGAGGGAGATCTCCTGCGGACAGTCCATTTTCAGTCCAAGCCTTGTAAGAGCATTTATGAGCTGACGGCAGTTCCCTGGAAGGGGGTGGGAGAGTATGTAATCTATTGCTTCTCCAGTTAGTTCTCTCCCCTTAAGTAAAGGTCTATAATGCTCTATAAGCGCCTCGATATCCTCCTCCCTTTTGCGAAGAGGTGGTATTTTTATCCTGTGGACAGAAAGGCGGTAGTACAAATCTTTTCTGAACTTTCCTTCCTTTATCGCTTCTTCTACGTCTCTGTTCGTTGCAGCTATTATGCGAACATCCGCCTTCCTCCGTTTCGACTCCCCGAGCCTTCTGTACCTGCCGGTTTCTACAAAATCAAGAAGCTTTGCCTGAGCCTCAGCAGGCATTTCTGTTATCTCGTCAAGAAAGAGTGTTCCCCTGTCCGCTCTCTTGACAAGGCCTTCTCGCTCCTGCTTTGCGTCTGTGAATGCTCCCTTCGGTGTCCAAAGAATTCACTTTCAAACAGCGTGGGCTGAATCGAGGCGCAGTTTACGTAAACGAAGTCTCCCTCTCTTCCAGAGAGGCGATGTATCATCTCCGCTGCAATACCCTTTCCAACACCGGTCTCTCCTTCTATAAGAACAGGTGCATTGGTTCTCGCTGCCTCTTCTATATGTTTTCTTATCCACTCTGCCTCCCTGCTCGTTCCAGCAAAAAAGGAGCGGAGCATTTCTTTCTCTTTCTCTTTCTCTTTCTCTTTCTCTTTTTCAAACAGAAACAGCAGAAGTTTTCCAGCTCCCTTTAGCTCTCCTATCTCCTCCTGGCTGAAACTCCTCTTAGTCCCTGAGTCAAAGTAAAGATAACCAAAGGTGTTATCTTTATCCGATAAGGGAACTACCACTATAGATTGAAGCCTGTAGAAAACTCCGGTCTCAGGATTTCCTCTGGAGAGTATATCTGAAAATACAACAGGCTCTTCTCTCTCCATGCATCTTTCCACTGCAGTTTTGCTGTGAGGGCGCTCTGGACCACTTCGCCACAGCTCTTCCCCCTCGCGGCTAAGAAGTACCATAAGTTCCACATTGTAAGAATTTTTGAGGTCCTCCAGCACCTCCCTTACAAGCTCCATTCTACCCCCCTTCGATAATTTTAGCACAGGTAACAGGAGGCGATTCAACAACTGAACACCTCAACTTGACGCGTTTTCGCGTTGTTGCGTTATTGCGTTCTCGCGTTTTCGTGTGTATGCGTTAATGCGTTTATGTGTTACCGTGATTTATTATTTTTTCTTTTTACGCATTTGCGCATTAACGCGCAGACGCGCTGAAGCATAAACGCAGGACGCACGACACAACGCTTTACGCACTGCGGTGTGCGCTTTGCCCCGTGGACGCGTTTACATCCCCCGGGAATTTCAAAGCAGAAAAGTTTATAAAAGAAAGACCGCAGGCGTTATCGCCTCACCAATCTCCATTTATAAACTTCATTGGAGGAAAGATAAACTGAGTGAAAATTTTTCCCGTCATAAAACACCGGCAGTCCACAGGGTATATTTATAGCAGAAAATGAACGGCTTTTCATGTCGAGCACCAGCATTAAATGCTCAAGCCTTTCCTTCACAGGCTCTTTAGCATCCCTTTCTAAGGGTTCTATGGCGTTTCTTTCCATAGAAATATATAATTTTTGTTCGTCCCCAAAGATTCCGGTAACAGCATAGATAGTTCCCACTCCACGGGCCAGAATTTTCTGGTTATCTATCCAGTGTTCGGGAAATTTATATCTATTCGCAAAAACTAAATTAAGTACCTTTAAAGCCTCCCCCTTAGAGGAATATTCATAAATAGAAAGTTTTTCTGTAAGCGGATATACAAAGGTTATGTATATTCTGTCACTCACAATCTGAAATACCGTATCCTCCATTAACAGGTCTCCCTCGTAACTTTCTGTTGAAGGTCTTGAATCCTTAAAAATCTCTTTAATCCCTCCCGGAGCCCGGATCTGCACAGCCGGGATTCCCGGAATCAACCGCTCCCTATGGATGTACAATTTGTCGCCATATTTGAATACATTCTTTACCAGAATGTCTCCCATATCTATTTCTTTTGACGTTTTTAAAAAGCCGTGCAAAAGGCTGACTGTGTTGCTCTTTCTGATCCCCAACAATCCGTTAGAAAAACTGGAAATGTACTTAAATTCAGTGGTCGATGTTCTTTTACATTTGCTCAGGTCATAAATGTACCTCGAAAGAGTAAAATTTTTTACTTCTTTAATTACGACATATATATTTTTGTTATGCATAAAAAAGGTTCCAATTTCCCCTTCAATCTTGCACAGTCTGCCTCCCTGTATTTTTAAGTCAGCCTCTTTCTTTTCCAATAGGACATGTCTTGAGAATTTTTCCTTAACTCCTGTAAGAACTTCCTGCTTCTTCCTGTATTCCTCGAAAAAATCAGACAGAGTTTTTACCCTGAGCCAGATCATGGTTCTGTATTTTATGGATGTTTTACTATTTTTAATAACATTGTCCTGAAGGGCAAAATAATGAAACAACGACCTGACATCTGCCAGAACAAGAAAGAAAAACAAAAGTACTGCAAGAACTCTTTTAAGAACCACTGCTTATTCTCCATATTTCAAAAATTTCTTCTTCCTCAAAATTTCGCATAAGCACGGTCCCTTTTTTCACATCGTAAGTTCTCCAGTATCCAGTAAGGACCCTTAGAGCTTTTATTTCCCCATCGCTTCCTAAAATTACCAGAAAGGTTCTATTGGAAGTTATCCTGTTTTTCTCCCGTTTCTTTTCGATCAGATTCAATAAAATCTTTCCATCGTCCAGAAGGTGGATGGCCTCCACATAAAAAATCCTGCTTTCAGGGGGATATTTTAAGGGTATTCTCAGAAGGAAATCAGGGAATCTGTATTTTCTAAAGAGGTTTAGAGGAACCCTTTCGAATTTCTCCTCACCAGGTGAAAAAATGTATAAATAATTGCCGTTATCATATCCCCGGAACGTCGCAACTGCCTTCTTTAATCCGGTGTTATAGTTCACTACTAAAAACCCGAATCTTACACGATTAAGGAAAAGCCACCTATCTCTCCTCTTTAAATAATGTGGAAGAACATCCAGTACCTTCTTAATTACTTCACCCTTATTATTTAAAACGAAAATATTTGCCAGTTCTCCAGGGGAAGACACTGATGCATAAATCTTTCCATCAGCTATGAAGAAATCGTTGATATTGAATGGAAGCCGGAAAGAATTTATGAATGCCAGCTTATTATCAAAAACAGAGATTCTTCTTAACTTCATGTCCCAGACATATATTCTCTTTGCCTCAAGGAAAATACTAAAGGGGGCTCTAAACTCACCAGGGCCATTTCCTTTTCTTCCTGTTTCTTTAAGTAGTTTACCTTCCTTCGAGTACTTCCTGAGAACGCAGCCCTTAAGGTCAATCACATATACACTGTCTTTTTCACCAAATACCATGTCCGAAGGAAGAAAAAGCAAAGAAACTTTATTTCCATCTTCCCCTGCCCGGATAATTTTTTCCCATCTGATACCGGCAAAGACGAAGAAACTCAAAACGAAAACCCCCACCAGAGCCTTCTTCATTTCTCTCCTCCTCATCCATTTTATTATTCTCTATAGAAGTGGGCAAGCCCGTTTTCTGATATGATAAACCCCTGGTTATCCAGGTAAATTAGAAGGACAAATGGATTGAATTACCGGGAAACCTGTGCAGAGGACTGGAGAATATTGAAATGAGCCATTCTAATCTGTATGTGTCCAAAATTTATTCGCAGTAATGTTCAATAATTTATACATGGTAACTCAAACCGTGGCATTAATTGCGATATTCTCTCTGGTATGAAGTTTGCTATTACTTATTCCAAAGACTACATTAGGAGGTGTATGATGAGGAAACCGCTTTTGTCAGTTTTCGCTCTGCTGGCATTGCTTACATTTGTGGTTGCTCAGGAACTTAAGACCGGCGGAAACAAAAAGTTTGTCCCCGGAGACAAGGTGCTCTTTTTTGAGGACTTTTCAAGCTGCCCTGTAGGAGAACCGCCAATGGGATTTGATAAGGTAATAGGAGCAGGGGAATGCGTTAAATACGGCAATCAAATGTGGATAGCACCAGCTACCGATGGTGATTACAGACTGTATAAAAAAATAAACCTTGGAACGGATGAGTTCTCGATTGAATTTGATTATCTTCCGTATCAGAAAATGGATGGGGCTGTAGGGCCACAACTAATATTTAGATTCTTGGAGAGCAGAGGAAACGAGTGGGATAAAGCGAAACCTCCATATGATATTAAAGTGTACGGCTCTTATAACAGTTGTGGATTTTACCTCGAAAATGTCGGGAAAATAGGTAATAAAATAAAGAATTGCTTCAGAAAAAAAGTCCATATAGCCATTCAGGTTAGAAGACACCAATTGAGAGTATATGCAAATGGAAAGAGGTTGATTTCAGTGCCTTTTAATCTCACAAAAAATGAACAAATAAGCGGTTTTGAGTTTATGTTTGTTGAAGATACAAATAAATATGGAGAATTTATAAGCAATATTAAAGTTAGTAAATACTCAAAAAAGGAAGAAAAGCCGAAGCCAGAGCAGCTTGGTATTAAAGTCGAAAAGATTACAGGTGGGACCAAACTCACAATTCCAGAGAAAGTTCTCTTTGACTTTAACAAATTTTTCCTCAAGCCCGATGCCAAAAAAGCTCTTCATGTTGTTGCGGAAATCCTGAAGGAACACCCGGAGAAAAAAATACTTATAACAGGATACACCGATAATATAGGAAGCGATGCCTACAATCTTAAGCTTTCACTTCAAAGAGCTCAGAGTGTTGCAGATTATCTAATTTATGTAGAGGGAATAGATTTATCAAGAATAAAAATAGAGGGTAAGGGTAAAGCCAATCCTGTGGCAGATAACTCTACAGAAGAAGGACGAGCAAAAAATCGTCGTGTGGAAATAAAACTATATTAAATTGCGGTGGGGGCTCTCTTTCCTGTGAGAGCCCCTATCTTATGCTTTCTCGAAAAAATATTCTCGGTTAAAAAATAGATTGTATAGCCTTATTTGTTTATTATACAAACAGGGGTTTTAAATGACTGGAAAAAGCAAAAAGGGAAGGTTTTTAATTCCATTATTTGCCACGTTTATTCTTCTCCCTCTGATCTCCTCATGTAAAAATTATAAACGATCAACGAAACCGGAAACGGACTTGCTCCGCCAGACTCTGCCCCTTAAGGGTTGCTTCACCATTAAACTCGAAAAGGTTCTCAGCTTTTATCCTTCCCGCTCAAACCCATCAGCACTGAGGATAAATGAAGTCCTAAAGGACAGGAAGGGAAATTACTATTTCGTATCAAGAAGAAGGGTACTGTTTCTGAAATATTCCGGAAACGGGGAATTCATCGGGAATTTAGTAAAGAGGGGAGAGGGTCCCGGGGAAGTAAGATATATTTACTATTTCACAATTACAGAGGATAACATTTACATAGAGGGGGTCAGCAAAATCCTGAAATTCGATTTAGATGGGAGGCTACTTCAGGAGAGAAAGATAGAAAGAAGATATATACCATTCGATATTCTGGAAGGGGATAAAATACTGGGAACTTTCCCTGACATATCGGGAAAGGAGAGAAAAGACTCTCTGGGTTTGTTCGATAGAGAGGAAAACTTATTAAAAAAATATGTTTCAACCAACCCAATTAAACCTATCTGGATACGTTACGAAGATGGAGGACTGACAGGAATTATTCATCCCATGCTCATTCCAAGACTTGTATGGTCATACGATAGAAAAAATAAATTTATATATTACGGAATTTCCAACAGGTATGAAATTTTTGCTATTGATCTCCAGGGGAAAAAACTCCTTTCCTTTGGGAGAACCCTCAAAGGGGAGAATTTGTCATACAGGGACAGGGAAAAAATAGCCGGAAGAATTAAAATCATAGAAAAAAGCCAGAAAAAACAGCTGATAAAGAAACTTCCTGATAGATTGATGTATTTCACAAAAATAAAAGTCCTTCCTTCAGGTTACGTTGCAGTTTATACCCCTTCCCCTGATTCGTATTACATGGATATTTTCGACAGAAAGGGAAGATACCTTTACAGATTAAAGGCTCCATCCGGTCTTCACCTTGAAAAACTGACGGTTTTTTACGATGGGAACCTCGGCTATATGGAAGAAACAAGCAGTGAAACTGTGTTTACCGAATATCGGGTGGTGAACCCTTCCGGCATTTTCCACGGGGAAAATTGAGCCAGCCCGATAGAGGAAGGTGCACGGGTTATAGAACTACCCCCACGAAATTGTGGATTTTATCTCCACATCGTCGTCCTCTTTTACTACCTCATCAGAGGTAAGGAGTCTGCCCTTTTTCCTGTCTATAACAAGGAAATAGAGTTCGTCTGCATTCAGCTTTCTCAAGAGCTCCTTCACCCTTATTCTGCGTTCAGGAATTTCTATTTCCCGGCCATCGAAGATGAGCTTCATGAAGCAAACATCTCCTTCGCCTTTTCCCTCAGTTCCAGCTTGGAAATCTTTCCTGTGGGTGTCTTGGGAAGAGTGGGCAGGAAAACATACTTCCTGGGAATTTTATATGTGGCAAGTTTGTCTTTGAGAAATTCCCTTATCTGAGAAGGGGAAAGTTCTGCCCCTTCTTTGAGGGCGATAAAGGCCACTGGAACCTCACCATGGAGTTTGTGTTTTGCCCCAACAACAGCAGCCTCAGCCACCCCTGGAATTCTATAAAGGAGCTCCTCCACCTCCCTTGGATAAACGTTCAGTCCATCCACTATGATCATGTCCTTTTTGCGGTCAATTATGTAGAAGTACCCGTCCTCATCCTTTTTCCCCATGTCCCCTGTTCTGAACCATTCTCCGAAAAAGGCCTCCTTTGTGGCCTCAGGGTCCCTGTAATAACCGAGAAAGACGTTGGGACCCTTTACCACAATTTCCCCAATTTCCCCGGGGGGCAGGAAATTGCCCTGTTCATCTGCTATTTCCATCTGCACATTTTTAACAGGAAGACCTATGGATGCAGGCTTTCTCTTTCCACCGATGGGATTCACCGCTGTTACCGGACTGCATTCTGTGGGACCATCCCCTTCATAAATCGGCACCCCGTATTTCCTCTCGAACTCCTCCATTACCTCAAGGGGCATCGGTGCACCCCCGGATACGCAATATTTTAAAGAGGGCAGGTCCTGGCGATTTATATCCTTTATCCTGTTCATTACAGCGAACATGGATGGCACCGCAGGGAAGATGGTTACTCCGAAATCCTTTATTGCCTTTATCACAGCATCGGGCAAAAACCTCGGAAGAAGAACTACCTTCCCACCTGCCCTGAGGGGTGAAATCATCCCCACCATGGCACCAAATGAGTGGAAAAGGGGAAGCACGGTAAGCATGACGTCTTCCTTTGTAAGGTGAAGGCCCTCTATTACAGATTCGGAGTTTGCCGTAAGGTTCCCATGGGAAAGCATGGCGCCCTTGGGTCTGCCGGTTGTCCCTGAAGTGTACATAATTACTGCAAGGTCATCCCTTTCCCTTGGGATTGGTTCCATTTCTTCCTTCTCGTCCAGCCACTGGGAAAGGATAAGATCGTCCACCAGAAGAACCCCTTCGGGGGCAGACTCCTTTACGGTCGCCTCAAAGAGCTTCGAATATATGATAATCCTGGCATCGGAGTGTTTGAAAATGTACTCCATCTCATAGGGTTTGAATATAGGGTTAACCGGAACCACCACACCACCGGCAGTAAGAATGGCAAAATAGGAAAATATAAAATCAGGGAAGTTCGGGAAAACGATGGCAACATGATCTCCCTGTTTTAGACCTGACTGCTTAAGTTTGGCTGCAAGAACAGCAACTCCCCTGCGAAGCTGCCCGTAGGAAACCTTCTGACTATCTGAAAATATGGCTATTTCCCCATCGCGGGCAGGGGACCTGTAAATAATCCCGGCTAAATTTCTCATAGTCTCACCCTTTTTATTTTACAAAGAACCGGAAGTTCTTTGTAGCCCTTCGGGTTTACTCTTCAGTAAGAAGAGAATACAGGTTTTTTGCCCTGGTATCCTCCGGGTTGAGGTCTATAGCCTTCTTAAGAGCCTTTTTGGCCTTCTGGATATCATGCACCTGATAATAGGCATTTCCAAGGTGATAAAAGAGGGTGGCGTGGTTGGGTTCGATCTTCGCCATCTTTTCAAAGTGTTTTATGGCTTCCTCGTATTCTCCTAAAGCGCTCAGGGAAATGGCCAGCTGATAATTGGCAATGGCAGACTCAGGATTCTTCTCCAGAAGAAGATTGAAGTACTTTACAGACTTTTTAATCTCCCCCATATGATAATAAGCTATTCCCAGCCAGTAATAGGCCATGAGAAATTCCTCGTTGAGTTCCAGAGTTTTCTCAAGCTCCTTTATGGCCTCCTCTATAAGCCCTGCCCTGTAATAGGCTATGCCAAGGGCATAGTGAGCATCGGCATAATCCGGCCTGAGCTCTATTGCCTTCCTGAGATGGTAGATGGCTTTATGAAGGGAACCCATAAGATAATAGCTCTCCCCCAGACTTCTGTGGATAAACTCGTTTTCTCTGAGCTTGAGAGCCTTTTCGCAGTAAACCACTGAATCCCGCAGTTTCCCCTTTGCTTTGAGTTCCCGGGAGATCCTTATAAAGTACTCTGCCTCTTCCTCCTTCAGGGGATATCCGCAATAGGGACAGAATTTAAAGTCTTCCTTTACTTCCTTCCCACAATTCGGGCATTTCATATTTGCCTCCTATAAATTTTCCATTCTCTTTACAATTTCCCTTGCAAATTCAGAGGTTTTTATCGGAGAGACCCCCTCCATATGTCTTGCAAGGTCGTATGTGACCTTTTTGTCCAGAATGGCAGCCTCCATTCCCCTTTCGATGAGGTCAGCAACCTCTCCCCAGCCCATATACCTGAACATCATGGCACCTGACAGGAGAAGGGAGCCGGGATTTACCTTATCCATACCGGCGTATTTAGGAGCAGTCCCATGGGTGGCTTCAAAAAGCGCTACATAATCCCCTATGTTGGCACCTGGAGCCATCCCCAGCCCACCAACCTGGGCAGCAGCTGCATCCGACATGTAATCGCCGTTCAAATTGGGCAGGGCAAGAACATCGTATTCTGCAGGACGGGTAAGTATTTGCTGAAGCATATTGTCTGCAATTCTATCCTTTATAACGATCTTTCCTTCAGGTACATCTCCCTGAAGTTCGGATTCGAATATCACCCTGTCACCGAACTCCTCCTTTGCAAGCTCATATCCCCAATCCTTAAATGCACCCTCGGTGTATTTCATTATGTTTCCCTTATGGACAAGGGTCACGCTTTCCCTGTTGTTCTCAATGGCATACTTAATGGCCTTCCTTACCAGTCGTTTTGTCCCGAATTCCGATATTGGCTTAATCCCTATTCCGGAATCCTCCCTGATCTTTACCCCGAATTCCCTTCCCAGAAACTCTATAATTTTGCGGGCTTCCTGACTTCCCCTGGGCCACTCTATTCCAGCATAGACATCCTCTGTATTTTCCCTGAAGATAACCACATCCAGAAGGTCCGGCCTTTTTACCGGTGCCGGAACTCCCCTGATCCACCTTACAGGTCTGACGCAGGCATAAAGATCGAGGACCTGCCTCAGGGTTACATTAAGGCTGCGGAAACCTCCCCCTACAGGTGTGGTAAGGGGACCTTTTATAGCAATTATATGTTCCTTTATGGCCTCCACAGTTTCCCCGGGAAGATGCTGTCCGGTTAATTTGTGTGCCTTTTCGCCAGCGTATATTTCCTTCCAGTGAACCTTTTTCCTTCCACCATAGGCAAATTCCACCGCCGCGTTCCACACTATAAGCGAAGCGTTCATTATGTCAGGACCTATTCCATCCCCTTCAATATAGGGAATTATGGGTTCATCCGGAACAACGATTTTTCCGTTTTCAACTCTGATTTTTTCTGGCATATCTTTCCTCCTTATAGCTGATAATCTCCGTATTTCTTGATGTATTCCTCTATTCCACCCTCTTCGATTATCTTGAGCATAAATGCTGGCATGGGGGTGAATCTGTACTCCTTACCCTTGGTAAGGTTTTTTACTATACCTGCCTGGAGGTCCACTTCAAGTTCATCTCCCTCATCGATCTCGTCTGTTTCCTTTATCTCAACAAGGGGAAGACCAACGTTAATGGAATTCCTGTAGAAAATTCTTGCAAAGCTCTTAGCAATTACACAGCTAACCCCGGCAAGTTTGATTATTCTGGGGGCATGTTCCCTGGAGGAACCAAGCCCGAAATTCCTTCCGGCCACTATCATATCCCCTGGCTGGACCTTTGAGGCAAAATCTTCCCTTGCATCTTCCAGAACGTGTTTGGCAAGTTCCGGAAGGTTCGTCCTGAGGTGGAAATACCTCCCCGGGGCTATATGGTCCGTTGATATATCATCGCCAAATTTCCATACTTTTCCCTTAAGCACCATAACTTCCTCCTTATTGCAAATAATCCCTTGGGTCAGCAATTTCCCCGGCTATGGCAGAGGCAGCAGCTGTTGCCGGGGATGCAAGGTATATTTCAGCATTGGGGTTTCCCATTCTGCCCTTGAAATTTCTGTTCTGGGTGGAAAGCACCCTTTCGCCATCTCCAAGAACTCCTTCGTGTACACCAACGCAAGGACCGCATCCAGGTGCAAGTATGGCTGCACCTGCATCTATAAAGATGTCAAAAAGTCCTTCCTTCAGTGCTTTCTTATATACATCTTTGGATGCCGGAATGATGATCAGGCGAACATCGGGATGCTTTTCCCTTCCCTTCAGAATAGAGGCTGCTATGCGAAGGTCCTCTATTCTACCGTTGGTACATGTGCCTATAAACACCTGATTTATCTTTATGCCCTTTGCCTCGCTTATCATTCGAGTATTATCAACCGTGTGGGGGAAGGAAACCACCGGTTCAAGCTGTGATACGTCAATTTCAAAAACCTTCTCATAGCTGGCATCTGGGTCCGGTTTTATTTCCCTGTAATCTGCTTCCCTTCCATATGATGCGAGAAATTCCCTTGTCTTCTCATCCGTGGGAATAAGCCCCACCTTTGCTCCTGCTTCCACTGCCATGTTGGAAATGGTAAGCCTTGCTTCCTGGGAAAGGTTCTCTATAACCTCTCCATCGAACTCCATTGCCTTATAGGTTGCTCCGTCCGCTCCTATCATACCTATTATGTGCAGGATAATGTCCTTGGAATACACCCCCTCTGGAAGTTTTCCCCTGAGAACGAAACGGAAGGTCTCCGGAACCTTCATCCAGACCTTACCAAGACCAAAGGCAAGGGCGATGTCGGTAGAGCCCATCCCTGTGGCAAAGGCACCGAGTCCACCAGCAGTACAGGTGTGGGAATCAGCACCGGTAAGCACGTCTCCCGGTTTTATGTACCTTTCTGCCACTATCTGGTGACTGATACCTTCTCCAACATCGGAAACTATGGCCGAGGTCCTTTTCGCAAAATCCCTCAGGATATTGTGAGCGTTGGAAAGTTCCTTGCGGGGAGAGGGTGCTGCATGGTCAATGAACAGAATCGCCTTGGGAACCTTTACATCCCTGAATCCCATCTTATCAAAACCCTGAACTGTAAGGGGCCCTGTTCCATCCTGAACAAGAGCCACGTCTACGGGGACAACAACAAGTTCCCCGGGTTTAACATCCCTTCCCACATGTTCAGAAAGGATTTTTTCAGCAAGCGTTTTTCCCATTTATCACCTCTTATCAATTGGAATGTACTCAACATCCAGTGGACCGTTGTAGAGGGCCCTGGGTCTGAAGATTCTGTTTGCCTGGAGGTACTCCAGAACATGGGCTGTCCAGCCCACCACCCTGGCAATGGCAAAGATGGGGGTGAACACTTCCTTGGGGAATCCCAGAAGGTTGTAAATTATGCCGGAATAGAAATCAACATTGGGAAAAATTCCCTTTTTCCCCTTTTCCCTTATCATAACTTCCTCTATCTTCTCCGCCATTTCTATCCATCTGGTGTCTCCCTTTTCCCGGGAGAGTTTTTCTGCATAAGATTTAAGTATTCTCGCCCTGGGATCGTAGGCCTTATAAACCCTGTGACCAAATCCCATAATCCTGCGGTGTTCCTTAAGGGCTTTCAGAATATAAGGTTCCACGTTTTCCACAGAACCGATCTCATGGAGCATCTCAAGAACCCTTTCATTGGCTCCTCCGTGAAGGGGTCCCCTCAGGGCTCCTATTGCTCCACATATGGAAGAGTAAATATCCGATAATGTGGAGGCGATCACCATGGCTGCAAAGGTTGAGGCGTTCATTCCGTGCTCCATATGCAGTATAAGGAGTACGTCCATTAATTTTGAGATTTCCTCATTTGGCCTCTCCCCTGTGAGCATGTAATAAAGATTTGGGGCATGGGTCAGTTCCGGATCAGGGGGTACTATCTCAAGACCCCTTCTCAGTCTGCTGTAATATGCGACTATAACTGGCATTTGGGCTGTAAGCCTTATTGATTTTCTTATATTTGCACCCCTTGACTGATTATTCTTATCAGGGTCAAAACATCCAAGCATGGAAACGCATGTTCTTAAAATCTCCATGGGATGGGTATCCTTGGGTGCATCTTTCAAACAACTGGTAAGAAATTCGGGTATTTCCCTGTGTTCAATTAAATCTCTTTTTAAGTTTTCAAGTTCATCTCTTGTGGGCAGATCCCCAAACCAGAGAAGATAGGCTGTCTCTTCAAAGGTGGAATGCTCTGCCAGCAATTCAATAGGAATACCTCTGTAAATAAGCTTTCCCTGTTCCCCGTCTATGGCAGCAATGGAGGTTATTGCTGCTATAACTCCTTCCAGTCCCTTCGAATAAGAAGCTTCCCCTGTTAAATATCCCATTTTATTCCTCCTAAATTTTATTCTTACCCTTTCATTTTATGTTATTTTTTTCACAAAGGTCAATCCCTGCGACCGTAATCGTCTTCAAGTCTGACCACGTCGTCAAGGTGAGGAGTGGAAACTTCGAAAACCACACAATCCTCAATGGCTGCCATCCTGTGCTTCATTCCAGGTGGAATGTGAAAGGCATCCCCGGGGTTCATAATTTTTTCCTTCAATTCCCCGTTTTCTTCATATGTGAACCGCATTTTCCCTGACCACAGCAGAAAACTTTCGTCCTTTACCCTGTGATACTGGAGGGATAAGCGGTGAGGAGCCCTTATAAACAGGACCTTCCCCACATAGGTATCTGTCTTTGCAAAGAGAAGTTCATATCCCCATGGTTTTTCTATCCTTTTCATAGTAAAGCCTCCTTATGCACCTGTATATGTCGGGATATATTTTTTCCAGTTCCTTCAACATATATTCCTCAACCTCCTGGGCGGTGGAAAACCTGAGGGCATTGGTTGCCTTTCTTTTCATAACAGAGTATTCCAGAGAAATCAGCGCCCTCTTTATCCTGGGAAGCATGGCCGGGGTTGAAGAAAATTCCTTAAGGCCAAGCCCCAGCAAAACCGCTGCATGCAAGGGATTGGACGCCATCTCTCCGCAGACAGAAACCCTTTTCCCTGCATCCCGGGTCTTTTTTATGATGAACTTTAACAATCTGAGAAAGGATGGGTCCAGAGGGTTACATATGTAAGAAACCCTTTCGTTTGTTCTGTCAGCTGCAAACATGTACTGGCTCAGATCATTTGTTCCTATGCTTATAAAGTCAACATGCCTGACTATCTTGTCTATGGAAATGGCAATGGAAGGAACTTCCACCATTATTCCTACCGGTATTTCCTCCCTGAACTTCTGTCCCTCCATCCTGAGGTTTTCCATCACATCTTCCAGGACAAGGTAAAGCTTCTTTATCTCATCCATACTGGTAACCATGGGAACCATTATTCTCAGATTGGGATGGGTGGCAGAAGTCCTTAAAATTGCCCTGAGCTGTGTGTAAAGAAGTTCCTTATTGGAAAAAAGGTATCTTATCCCCCTTTCCCCGAGTGCGGGGTTCTCCTCATCATAGAAGGGTAGCCCCTCCACCCTCTTTTCTGCTCCAAGGTCGAAAAGACGTATGGTTACCTCTTTAAACCTATCTGCCAGGGCTGAATAAACCTGGATCTGATGTTCCTCATCCGGGATTCGGAAGGAACTCAATAGAAGATATTCGCTCCTGAAAAGTCCCACCCCATCTATTTTT
>Ga0256835_1000494_pt1 | contig 29330 bp, 26 predicted proteins | sample PIR30metaG_FD_185972 | JGI IMG/M metagenome (GOLD analysis project Ga0256835, IMG submission 185972) | Hydrothermal vent microbial communities from East Pacific Rise, Pacific Ocean - PIR-30 | ecosystem: Environmental > Aquatic > Marine > Hydrothermal vents | place: Pacific Ocean: East Pacific...
TCGATAACACCTTCGTGATCGCACTCGTCAACGTCGACTTCCCGTGGTCAATGTGACCAATCGTCCCAATGTTTAAGTGCGGCTTCCGCCTCTCAAACTTCTGCTTGCTCATCTCAGCCTCCCTCCTCGCTAATAAGAAAAATAAAAAAGGCGAAAATGGAGCCCACGACCGGAATCGAACCGGTGACCTCTTCCTTACCAAGGAAGTGCTCTACCGACTGAGCTACGTGGGCTCCCTATCAAAACTTGGAGCGGGAAACGGGACTCGAACCCGCAACCCTCAGCTTGGAAGGCTGATGCTCTACCAATTGAGCTATTCCCGCCCCCAAGCTTAATTCCTTTGAAATGGTGGAGAGGGGAGGATTCGAACCTCCGAAGGCTGAGCCATCGGGTTTACAGCCCGACCCCTTTGACCACTCGGGAACCTCTCCACAAAAACGGCAGGCCTGTTTGCCAGACCTGCCGCGAAGAAATATAACAAGGGGAACCGTACTGTCAAGCAACAACTAGGCGGACTTGGCTTCTTCCGAAGCCTCTTCACCACCCTCAGAGGCCGCCTCTTCGCCTTCCGCAGCCTCTTCCTGGGCTTCTTCCTCGGCCGTCTCTACCGGACCGGTAACCGGCGGAGAAGCTTCAAGCTTCTGACGCACGTCGTCTACGTAGCGCTCGTAGACCATGACCGTGGTCCGGTAAATGAGATGGGCAAACTTGGAGTACGGCAGACCAAGAAAGAGCACGAAGACGCACGCCAAATGAGCAATGTACATCGGATAGGCGATCTTGAGGTTGAGGAGACGCAGGATCTCCGCGCCCAAACCCGTAATACCGATGAAGAGGATGATATAGAGAAGGAACCAATCGGCGTAGGAACCGCGCATGGTCCCTTCGGCTTCCCGGGCCTTACGGTTCTGGATGAGCAGGATGGTGCCGTAGATGAGGATAATGGCACCCAGGTTGGCAAAGATCTTCACCGGGTTCCAGAGCGGCCACGGAGTGTGGAACCCCAAGAAGTCGGCCCCGATGAAGACGATGTTCGTGACGATGAAGAGGATGATGAAAGCCCACAGCACGAACCGATGCCCAAAAAACCGGTTGAAGTTCACCCCGCACTTCTTGAAGCGCTCGTGGGCCAGAATCTCCTTCACCGTGGGGATGATGTAGTTCGAGATCATCTCCCCGGTCGTGGCCTTGTAAGCCTCCGGTATCTCCACCCCGGCCATGAGCTGGTTCCACATCTTGGAGATACCTCGCAACGAGACCAAGGCCACAAACCCTACCAAGGGCAAGAAGATGGCGTCCACAAAGGCCACGGGAAGGAAACCTTCAAAGAGCCCGTGAGAGAAACGCACCGGAGTCTCCAGGTGGGGAATGCCTTTGTTGGCGATGAGAATGGCGGCCACGATGACCGTAATGGCCAGACCAAAGAGCACGATCAACCCACCCAAGTTATTGAAGAGACTCCACAAGATCTTGGGCTCGGCATACTCCCTGATGGCCATGGCCCGAATGGCGGCCAACACATCACCGGGACGCGCCCCCCGCGGGCAGTAGGCCGTGCAGTCGCTGCACTGATGGCAGAGCCAGATGGCCGGATCCTTGGCGATCCGATCAGCCATGCCCCACTGGGCCAGGATCATCTGCTTCCGCGGAAAGGGCCGCTCATCCGTGGAGAGAGGACAGATCACCGCACAAGTGGCGCACTGATAGCACCGCTTGAGCGTGTCTCCCCCCGACGCAATGATACCTTTGACAAATTTCAAATCCGGTTCGACATAGGTAGGCATATCCGTTCCCTCCTTACCAGCCTTTGAAGGGGCTTTCTCCAATACCCTCTAAGGTCTCCTGGAACTCCTGCAAGGTCTGAGGCACCTTATCGTACTCGTCAATGGCCACCACGTGAAGCACCACTCGCTCAGGTTCCAGAGCCAACTGCTGCAAGGTCTCCGCCACGTTTTCCATACGCCGGTTGGCCAGCTCACTACCTTTGATGAAGTGACATTGATAGTTCTCACCGTACTTACAGCCGAGCATGAGAACTCCGTCCCAGCCGCCGCTCATCGCGTCGCGCACCCACGCCACGTTTACCGCACCGAGGCATCGAACCGGGATGAAGCGAATGGAAAGAGGAATATTGGCCCGATGATAGGCCGCCATGTCAAGGGCCGGATAAGCGTCGTTTTCGCACACAAAGGCGATCACGCGGAAGAGACCGTAATCCGGCTCGGGCATCTCACAGGCTTTGATCATGGAGCTAACCATGTCGATGTTGTAGTCCTTGAACCCGATGACACGCTCCGGACAGGCACCGAAGCAGGTACCGCAGCGACGGCAACGAGTCGGATTGGGCATGGGCGTACCCTTCGGGTCGTCGTCAAGGGCGCCGAAAGGACACTCTTCGGTACAACGCTTACACTGGGTACAGCGCTTGAAGTTGAACTCCGGATAGGAGTAGTCCCAAGTCCGAGGATGGACAGCATGGCCCGCCTCAATGGCCTTGAGACACTGGATAGCCTTGAGCGCGGCCCCAGCGGCATCTTCCATCGCCTGCCCGATGGTCATGGGCTGATGGACACAACCAGCCGTGTAAATACCCGTCCGACGGGTCTCGTAAGGGAAGCAGATATAGTTCGAGTCCGCATAGCCGTAGAAGAGCTCAAGCTCAGGGAAACCGGGACCCTGACGATATTCGAGCGGAATCACAGGATCGTCAGCCGTGGTAGGCACCATTCCCGTGGCCAGGACGACCAGGTCCACCGGAACCGCAAGATCTTCGCCGAGAAGGGTCTGATCCACCTCTACGACCAGCCTTCCGTCATCGCCCTGGGAAAGGGACTTGAATTCCGCCTTCGTCAGGAAGATCCCCGGATCATCCTGGAGGCTCTGATAAAAGTTCTCGTAGATACCCATGGTCCGCATATCTTTGTAGAAGATGTAAGCCTTGGCCTCGTCGTCCATCTCGCGAAAGAGCTTGGCCTGCTTCAGAGAGGCCAGGCAGCAGACACCCGAACAGTAGGGGAGATGATCCGGGTCACGCTGTCCCGCACACTGGATGAAGGCCACACTCTTTACAGGCGAACCGTCGGAAGGACGCTTGAGCTCGCCCTTGGCAAGCATCTCTTCGAACTGGACGTTGGTGACCACATCGGGATACTTGCCGTAGCCGTAGGGCTCCTCCAGCTTGCTCGCGTCGTAAGGCTTCCAACCCGTGGCCACTACGATGGTACCAATGCGGATGGTCTCCTCCGAACCACCCTTGTTGTAGGTGACGTCAAAGAAACCGGGAGCGCCAGCGATCTTCTCCACCGTGGCCCCGGTGATGACCTGGATCTTGTCGTTCGCCTCGACCTCTTCGATGAGCTTCTTCACGATGGGGTCCTCAAGGTTCCGATAGGGATGCCCCACCTGAAGCTGCTTCTTCATCTTGGCCACAAAGCCGCCGAGCTCGTTTTCCTTCTCGATGAGGACCGCCTCGTAACCCGCCTTGGCCACCTCAAGGGCCGCGGTGAGACCGGCCACACCACCGCCCATCACCAGGACCTTCCAGGTGATTTCTTCTTCGGGCCTGTAAGGCTCGGGCGGTGCATATTTCTGCATCTTGACCACACCCATGCGGACGTAGTCCTTGGCCAGGGCCATCAGTTCGTCCTTGAAGGACACACCCTCGGCCACCTCGATCTGGCTCTCGTCTTCCGGAAGCTCCTGCCCCTCCTCTACCTTGGGCCAGCGACTCCAGACCACACCCTCTCTGAGGTTCACCCGCTCCACCGGGGTGTTCTCGAACTTGAAGACGTCGTAGTTCACGCGAGCAGAACAGGCACAAATGACTACCGAATCGAGTTCGTTGTCCGCTATCGCCTTTTTGATGGCCTCGACCCCTTCCTTACCGCAGAGAAAGGGCATAGAGGCACAGTACGCGCAGCCTTGCTCGTTGGCCGCCGCCTCTAAATCCGAGACCTCAAGCCGATCACCGATATTACAGGAGGTGCAAATAAAGACCCCGATCTTTTCCATGGATATTTACCCCCTTACCAAAGTTTGAATGGCCTTAAGGGCCGCGGCCGTAGCCGTTTCGTTCGAGCTCATCACGTCAAGAGGCATCCGGGCACATCCGCAGGCATACATGCCCTTGGCCTCGCTCGGGATGACAAAGCCGTTTTCGTCCATCTCCAACACCTCGGGGAGCTCCTCCCCGGCGAGGTTCGGCTGCATTCCCGTGGCCAGGACCACCATGTTCACCTGCTGTTGCACCCTCTTGCCCGAAATAGTGTCTTCGGCGATGACGATGAGATCGCCGTTGTCTGCCTGCTGAATGTCCGCCACCTTCCCTTTGATGAATTCGATGTTGGCTTCCTCTTTGGCGCGGTTGAGGAACTTCTCGTAACGGCCCGGAGTACGGATATCAATATAGAAGATGTAGGCCTTGCCCTCCGGGTTCTGCTCCGCAAAATAAAGGCTCTGCTTGAGAGAAGCCAAGCAGCAGATATAGGAGCAGTAGGGCAGATGGTTCTCGTCTCGAGAACCCGCGCACTGCACGAAGGCAATGGTTTGCGGAACGGTCTGGTCGGACGGACGCAGGATCTTGCCCTTCGTGGGCCCGTTGGGAGCCGCCAGACGCTCCATCTGCATATTGGTAATTACGTTTTCAAAGCCGGGCTGACCGTACTTGAGATTGGTCAACTTCGTAGCGTCGTAAGGCCTCCAGCCCGTGGCCCAGATGATGGCCCCCACTTCCAGCTGAATGGTCTGGGGCTGCATGTTGGGGTCCACCGCCCCGACCTTGCAGACCTCCATGATCTTGTCCAGATCACCGGGCTTCAAGGCCTCTTTGTCGAGCACGTAACGGGCGGGGAAGCAATGCTCGTGAGGGAAATAAATGGCCTTGGTCTTCCCCAGGCCGAAGTTGAAGGTGTCTTCCCGCTCCCCCTCACACACCTTTTCACACTCTCCACAACAGGTGCAGTTCTCGTTTACGTAACGGGGAGCAAGCTCTACCGTTACCGTATAGTTACCAGGGCCACCCTGGATGTCCTTGATGGTGGCCATGGTGTAGAACTCAATCCGGGGATTTTCCTTGATCCGCCGATAGTTGATCTCCAGACCACAAGTGGGGGGACAAAGCTTGGGGAAGTAGTACCTTAGCTGGTTTACGCGCCCACCAAGAAAGGGCTCCTTCTCAATAAGCACCACGTCATATTCCATCTCGGCTGCCTCAACGGCAGCGGTCACGCCGCTGATACCCCCGCCTACCACGAGGATCTTACCGTTGCCCATAAGCTGGCCTCCTGTCTCAAGATTTCCAATGCCCAAGACTCAGGCCTTGGCCAAAGCCTCAGTCCTAAGCACTTAAAAAAACTCCAGGCGCCGCCCCTAAGGGCGAACGCCTGGAGTTTTAGTCTAGCCCGTCACATAATCCTTACGGGCCCAGCGGATCGGGGATGATCTGGACGTAGGGGAACTTCTCCATCTCCCACTCACCGGTCTCAGGGTTGACGCGGGAGAGGGTGAAGCACTTCCAGTTCTCGTCGTCGATGTTCGGGAAGTCAGCCCGGTAGTAGTAACCGGGGTAACGGGTCTCCTCTCTGAACAGCACGTGACGGAGGTGAGCCTCAGCCGTCCAGACACGGTGGATGTTTTCCCAAGCCCTCATGAGCTCGTGGAGGTCACGGGCCGCAGCGAGCTGCATGTCTTCCTTGAGCATGGTGAGGAGCTCAAGGCCGCGCTCGAGCATGATCTTGTTGGTCTGGTAGTAGGTGGCGATACCGGCCACGTACTCGTCCATGAGCTTCATGAGACGGTGCTGGATCTGCTTGGGCAGGAGGTAGTTCGGGTTGATCTCGTAAACCGTGGTAGCCTCTTTGTACTGCTCGAAGCGATACCACGGAGCGTAAATCTCCTTCTTGAGCTCTTCCGGGTTCTCCTTCGGAGTAGGATTGTAATCTTTGTTGTCGAGGCAGAACTTGACCATCGCCTTGGCGGCGATACGACCCTCGACGTGAGAACCGGAGGAGAACTTGTGTCCGCAGGCGCCCACAGTGTCACCAGCACAGAACATACCCTTAACCGTGGTCATACGGTTGTAGAGACCGATCTCCTTCCAGGGCTCCTTGTACTGATCAGGCACCCAGTCCTCATCCGGCGGGCAGCACCAGGCGCCGGCGCAACCAGCGTGAGAGCCGAGGAAGTAAGGCTCGGTGGGCATGATCTCAGAGGGCACCTTCTCAGGCTCGATGTTCAAGCAAGCCCACAGACCGGCCTGGGTGACGCACATGTCAAGGAAGTCTTCCCAAGCCTCGGCCTCGAGCTTCTTGAACTCTTTCTTGTCCATGGTCTTCATGGCTTCCTGGAGGGCCCACTCGGTGTGGATGTAGATCGGACCACGGCCTTCTTTCATCTCGATGAGCATGGCGTGGTTACGGAGACAGGTTCCGATGACGGAAGCTTCGCTGTAGGGCTTGAACTTCTCGAGCTCGCCCTTGTGCTTGGCAATGTAGTCTTCGCCGAAGGCGTTGGTAGCACGGGCCTTAAAGAGCAAGAACCAGGCACCGACCGGACCATAACCGTCCTTGAATCGAGCGGGTACGAAGCGGTTCTCCATGAGAACCAGCTTACCACCGCTCATGAGGACCATGGCGTAACCGGTACCAGGGTTCCAGACCGGATACCAGGCACGACCCTGACCTTCGGAGATGGAGCGCGGACGAAAGATGTTCACCGCACCACCGGTGGCAATCAAGGTCGCCTTGGCCTTGATGATGTAGAGCTTGTTTTCACGGACGGAGAAGCCTACGCCACCGCAGCAGCGGTTGGGCTCATTGGCGTCCATGAGAGGACGGACGATGAAGCAACGCTCGATGATCTCGGCGTTCTCGCCCATCTGCTCCATGGCGTTCTTGGCGGCCTCAGCCACGATGCACTTATAGGACTCACCGTTGATCATGATCTGCCAACGACCGGAGCGAACCGGCTTGGCACCGGAACGGAGGGTAAGCCCCTTGGCCTTAGCCTCGGCACCGTCCAAGGTCTTGCCGTCTTCGGTCTTCTTCCAGATGGGGAGACCCCAGTCCTCAAAAGCCATGACGGAGTCGTCAACGTGACGACCAACGTCGAAGGAGAGGTCTTCACGAATGATGCCCATCAGGTCGCAGCGGACCATGCGGACATAGTCGTCAACTTTGTTTTCACCAATGTAGGTGTTGATAGCCGAAAGACCCATGGCCACCGCACCGGAACGCTCAAGAGCAGCCTTATCACAAAGGATGATCTTGAGACCGGCCGGCTTGGCCCAGCGCACGGCCTCAACCGCCGCGCCGCAGCAGGCCATACCGCCACCTACCAAAAGGATGTCGGTCTCTTTCTCTACGATCTCAGGCTCAGCACAGGGAAGCCCCGGGTTATAAGACCAAATCTTTCCCATAGTTATCCCTCCTTTTATTTAAATTTGTTGATTTCGATGCATTACTTCCAAGCCACAGCTTCGGGCACCGCCGGAGTAATGTTATCGGCTACCTCGGTAAACAGACGGTTGTCACCGATGGCCGAAAGATCCGGATCGGGCTTACCGAGCGTGGGATCAGCAGAACCTTCGGGCGTAGTCCGGATGGGGAACTTAAAGCGCTTCACCACGCCGTTACGGAACTTAATGGTCCACATGATGTCCGTGGTACCCCGCATCGGCTGACAAGAACCGCCCAAGGGAGCAAAGTCAGCATAGTGACGTACGGCGATGGCACCCTGAGGGCAAATCTTTACACAGGAATAGCATTCCCAGCACTGATCGGGTTCCTGGTTGTAGGCCTTCATCGCTTCAGTATCGAGGATCATAAGGTCGTTCGGGCAGATGTACATGCACGCCGTCTTCTCACCGCCCTTGCATCCGTCACACTTTTCAGGGTTTACATAGCTCGGCATACTCCTACCTCCTTATTTGGTTTTTTAAAGACTGCCCTCATCCACCCTTCCCACACGCACATACTCCTGACACAACTCGCCACTTCCCGAGGGCAGGTAAACGACACCGCCTTTAAAGAACCTTTTGAGTGAATCCTCACTCACTTAGCCGTCACTCTTATACGGATGGCGCCTTTCAATGTCAAGGAAAATTTCCCTGGCCTTTGAGAATTAAAATCAGTTAAGCCGGACAAATTTTCCATTTCCGCTTCTTTTTTGAAAATTACACCTACTCTCATGACCGGATTTTTTCGGGAGAGGCAAGTGTTGCAAAACATGGTTAATTTTCTAGCAAACCTATGATCCCGAGGCAATCAAAAAAGGTTGGGCTCATTTTCGCCGGCGGCCAAGCCAAACGGTTCGGCGGCGGAAAGTGTCACGCCCTGCTTGAAGACCGGCCCCTGATAGAACACGTCTATCGCGCCCTCCGGCCCCTGGTGGACGAGCTCTGGCTCTCGACGAAAAAGGGCTATTTCTTCCCGGAACTCGCCTTTGCGCGGGTCATCGAGGACGAGGTCCCCTTCGAAGGACCGGCAAGGGCCCTTTTGAGGATCCTCTCCTCTCTTCACCCCGAGGACCTGATCCTGGCCGCGGCCTGCGATCAGCCCTTCCTGAACCCCTCTCTCCTTTCCTTTCTCCTCGAAAGCGCGGAGAACGAGGGGGCCCTTGCGGTCATGTGTCTGCGGGAAGACGGAAAGATACTCCCCCTTCCGGGGGTCTATCGGCGGGGACTAACCGGTGGGCCTTCCTTCAGGGACCTGGCTCCCAGGGATCGGCTTCTTTTCCTCTCGCCAGAGCAGTGGCGAAGGTTCGACCCCGACGGTCAAAGCTTTTTCAACGTAAACTTCCGCGAAGACCTGGAACGCGCCCGCCGGGAAAGCGCAAAGAGAGCGGGGGAATAACCCCCCGCTCCCGGTTAAGCCTTTTCCTTCTTGAGGAACTTCCGTCCGGAGAAGATGCTCGAAATGATGGCTTCGGTACCGAAGATGTCGTTCCAGATGACGAGATACAGATGGAGGAGGACAAAAATGAAGAAGAACCAGAAGAGCAAGTAGTGAAACATCCGTGCCACCTGCTGCGAACCGAAGAGGAGATAGCCCCAATAGGTCCAGGTAGCACTTTCCGGATAAAGGAGGAAAAGCCCGCTCAGCGCCAGGAAGATCCCGAGGAGGATGACCGTGAGATAGACCGTTCCGGCCAGGGGATTGTGGCCCCCGTGGCTCTGATGGGGCTCGAGGTAGAGATAGGCCTTGATGGTGTGACCGAGCCGGCGAATGTTTCGCGGCGTGATGGGAAGAAAATCCCAAAACCGCTCGTAGCGGTTGCCGAAAAGCAGGAGGTAGAGGCGCACGAACAAGGCGGCGATGAAGACGTAACCCGCCACAAAGTGCAGGAACCTCACCTTGGCCATGATGAAGTTGGTGGGCACCCCGGGCCAGGGCCCCAGGGCAAAGGGGTTATGAATGTAGTAGCCCGTCACCAGCAGGGTGAAGATGGAAAGGGCAAACGCCCAGTGGAAGAGCCTCAGAAGCACGCTCCAGACTTTTATGCGGCGGTAATAAGCCATGATCTCCTCCTCGTTATAGGGCCTTGACCTTGACGACTTCCTCTCCCTCGGGGTTCAACACGTGGACCGCGCACGCCAGACACGGGTCGAAGGAGTGCACGGTGCGCAGGACCTCAAGCGGCCTTTCGGGATCGGCCACGGGGTTGTCAATGAGGGAGGCCTCATAGGGCCCCATCTTCCCCTCCTTGTCGCGCGGGCTCACGTTCCAGGTAGAGGGCACCACGCACTGATAGTTCTTGATGCGCCCGTTTTCGATCACCACCCAGTGAGAAAGGGCCCCCCGCGGCGCCTCGTGGAACCCTACGCCCTTTATCTCGCCCGAGGGGAACTTGGGTTCGTTGAAAATGGAGAGGTCTCCCTGGCCTATGTTCTGGATGAGGAGATCGAGGTGCTTGGGGCCGAGGTCCGCCAGCATGGCCGAACGAATGGCGCGGGCCAGATGGCGTCCGGGCGTGGATTCAAGGGCCGAGAGCGTGACCTTGATCCCCGCGATCTCTTCGAGGCGCTTGAGAGAAAAGTCCACCCACTTCTTGGTGAGTTCGTGGCCCAGAGCGTAACCAATCAGCACCTGAGCCAGGGGCCCGACCTGCATGGGCTCGCCCTTGAAGCGCGGGGCCTTGGCCCAGGAGTACTTGCCGTCGGGCTGGAAGTCCGTGTATTCGGGGACGGTGTCCTCCTCCCACGGATGCTTCGTCCAGTCGCCCTTGTACCAGGAATGGACGATGCACTCGGTGACGTTTTCCCGGAAATAGGGATCGTTGAAGCTCCGAATGGGTGTCACCGCGGAGAGATCGCTGCGGAAGATGGTCCCTCCGGGGAGATCGAACCTCTCGCCCTTGGTGTCGAGGGGCATGTCGGGCACGGCGAGATAGTTGGTCACCCCGGCGCCGTATTTCAGCCAATCGGCATAGAGCGCACTGATGGCGATGACGTCAATGAGATAGACCTGCTGCACGAAGGCCCTGAGCTCCTGCCAAAGCTTCTTGGCCCAGAGGAGCCGCTCCATGTTGAGCGTGGCCTCGTTTTCGGGGTTGATGGCCAGCGCCACCCCGCCCACGACGAAAGTCTGGATGTGGGGGCTCTTTCCTCCGAAGAGGCTGACGATCTGGTTGGCCTTGAACTGATAGTCCAGGGCTTCGAGATAGTGGGCCACCGCAAGGAGGTTCACCTCCGGCGGCAGCTTCATGGCCGGATGTCCCCAGTAGCCGTTTTCGAAAGGTCCCAACTGCCCGCTGGCCACGAAGGCCTTGAGCTTCTCCTGCACCTGCTTGAAGCGCGTGGCGCTGTTTCCCGGCCACGGGGAAAGGCTCTGGGCCAGCGCTTCCGTCTTCTTGGGATCGGCCTTGAGTGCAGACACCACGTCCACCCAGTCCAGGGCGGAGAGATGATAGAAGTGGACGATGTGGTCCTGTAAGGCATGGGCCGCCAAAACGATGTTGCGCACGTACTGGGCGTTGATCGGGATCTCGTGCTGGAGGGCGTTTTCCACCGCTCTCACCGAGGCCAGGGCGTGCACCGTGGTGCAGACGCCGCAGATACGCTGCACAAAGGCCCAGGCATCACGCGGATCTCTTCCCTTGAGGATGACCTCTATGCCCCGCCACATCTGGGCCGAAGCCCAGGCGTTGGTCACGCGGCCTCCTTCCACCTCGACGTCTATACGCAAATGGCCTTCAATCCGGGTAATGGGATCAACGGTGATCTTGCGGGCCATACTTTATTCCTCCTTCTCCTCTTTGGTTGTGGCCTTCTTGATGACACCTGCTGCCGCGTGAACGGCGATGCCTGCAGCCGCTGCGCCGAGAGCAAACTTGCCGATCCTTTCCGCCTGGCGAATGATTCCGCCTCCCGCCGGCACTTCCTCTCCGGGAAGGTGTTGATAGAAGGGAGTCATGTTGTCCCAGAAGTCGGGCTCCGTGCAACCGATGCAGCCGTGCCCGGAACCCACCGGCCAGGTGCCCACGTCACAGAAGCGCTGCACCGGACAATTGGCGTAGGTCGCCGGCCCCTTGCAGCCCATCTTGTAGAGGCAGTATCCCTGGCGATGTCCTTCGTCGCCGAACTGCTCCACGAAGCGCCCCTCATCGAAGTGCGGCCGCCTCTCGCACTGGTCGTGGATACGGCGTCCGTAGGCGAACTTGGGCCGCCTCAAGCGGTCGAGCTCGGGGAACTTCTTGAAGGTGAGGAGATAGACCACGGTGCTCAAAAAGTTGTAGGGGTTTGGCGGACAGCCCGGAACGTTGATGAGGGGTTTGTCCTTCACGATATCCTGCACCCCCACCGCCCCGGTGGGATTGGGAGAAGCCGCCTGCACCCCGCCGAAGGAGGCGCACGTTCCGATGGCGATGATGGCCGAGGCCCCGGGCGCAACGTCCTTCAGGATTTCAAGGGCCGTGCGTCCGCCGATCTTGCAATAGACGCCGTCGTCTTTGGTGGGGATGCCCCCTTCCACCACGCATATATATCGGTTGCGATACTTCTCCACGGCGTGTTTCAGGTTCTCCTCGGCCTGTTTTCCGGCCGCGGCCATCAAGGTCTCGTGATACTCCAGAGAGATGAGATCGAGGATGAGGGTGGCTACGTCGGGATGAGACGCCCGCAGAAGGCTTTCCGTACAACCCGTACACTCCATGAAGTGGAGCCAAATGACCGGTGGCCGCTCCGGGGCCTTCAAGGCCGCCGCCACCTTGTCCACCATGCTCGCCGGAAGCCCCATGGCCGCCGTGGCTATGGTGGCCGCCTTCAAAAAATCCCGCCTCCTGAGCTTCATGAGACCGTGGGCCAAAAGTCGTGACATAAAGACCTCCTTATGAGTCCTAAAATCCGCACAACGCCGACTATATACCTCCCTTATAGGTAAGATTATCGGCAGAGTAAAGCTTTAATAAAGTTTTTACCGCGTTGGATTTCGTCATTTCATCTTGTGTGGAAGTTCATTTTTTCTTATCCTGAGACGAGCGAGGATTAAATGAAAGAGATATCCATCATCGGCTTGGGAAACCTGCTACTCGGAGACGAAGGTTTCGGAATTCACCTTATTAAACATCTCGAAAACCAGAAACTGCCCCCCGAGATAGAGCTGGTTGATGGCGGATGCGTAGGGATAAACCTCGTCCATTTTTTACGAGACAAAAAGGCCGTTTTTCTCATAGATGTTTTTCTGGAAGACGCCCCGCCGGGCACCATCAAGCTCTTCGAATGGGAGGAGCTCGAAAGCCTGCCCAAGACGAAGCTGGTCTCCGGCCATCAGTACGGCGTGAAGGAGGCCCTTTCTCTGGCGAGATTCATGGGCATCAGGCCGCCCTATTTCCGGGCGCTCGCGGCGGTGCCGGCCTCCCTTGCCCCCGCCACCGACCTGAGCCCCCCGCTCAAGGAGGCCCTCCTTCAGGCCGAAAAGATCCTTTTTGAAGAATTGTCCCGCTTGGGATACAAGGTGGACTAAGATGTGTTTAGGCGTGCCCATGAAGCTGATCGAGGTGACCTATCCCGTAGGGATCGCCGAGGCCAAGGGGGTAAGACGGAAGGTCTATCTTCAGCTCATCCCCGAAGACCAGCTCCGGCCCGGAGACTACGTCATCGTCCACGTGGGGTTCGCCATCCAGAAGCTCTCCCGGGAAGAGGCCGAAGAGACCTGGCGCCTGCTGGAGGAAGCGTTAGGTGCATGAAGCCTCCCTCGTCGCCGCGCTGTGCCAGGAAGTGAAGGCGCTCGGGGAAAAAGAAGGGGCCCTCAAGGCGACCAAGATCCTCGTCCAAATAGGGGAGCTTTCCGGCGTCGAAAAGGAAGCCTTCCTCCTCGCTTTCGAAGCCTACCAGAAGACCGACCCCTTCTTCGCCGACGCAGAACTCCTCATCGAGCTTTGCCCTGCGGTGCGCGTATGTTTTAATTGCCAGAGGAAGTTTTCTTCCTCTCCGCCCTGCCCCCACTGCGGGTCTCTCACCACCTTCCCCGTGGGTGGAGAGGAGCTCGAACTGACCCGCGTGGAATTCCTCCTTCCCGACGAATCCTAGGCTTTACGGCTTTGTTACAAATTTAACGGCCCTTTAACCTTGGCCGGGGCTATAAAAAAAGAGACGCTTTTAAAGCAAGAATAAGTGTCGAGGAGGGAGATCATGAAAAGAAAGCTTTCCTCTGTGCTAAGCCTTGTGGTGGTGTTGTTGTGGGCGGTGAGCGCCGCCGCCTATTCGCTGGGTGAGATAAGCGCCAAGATAGACTTCCGCGAGGAGATCCGCTCCGAGAGCTGGTGGACCTTCGACAAGCCCGGCATAGACGACAGCTACACCTTTTTTTCCAGCAAGATGCGTCTGGGTCTCGGCCTCAACTCCCGCTACGTGGACGGCTACGTGCAGTTCCACTGGACGCAGTTCTTCAACCTCCCGGATGACGCGGGTTTCGGCACCGGCGCCCTCTACTACGGAAACAACAAAGGCCCCGGCCTCTGGAGTGATCCGGAAAACGTGGGCTACGCCGCCATTTCGCAGGCCTGGTTGCGCTTCAAGTGCCCGGCAGTCGAAGGGCTTTCTCTCCGCGGCGGCCGTTTCGTCTACAACTCCGGGCTTGAGTACCTTCCCAAGGACCCCACCCTCAAGTGGCTCACCAAGGCCCGTATCTCTCAGCGCCTCATCGGTGGGTTCGAATGGTCCCGTGTGGGTCGCTCCTTCGATGGTCTGCAGATGGTCTACGATCAGCCGCAGTGGAACCTCACCGTGACCGCCGTGCATCCCACGCCGGGCGGTTTCTATCTGCGCCGTGACGACCCCACCCTCAACGGTTACTCCGTGCACGACGTGGACATCGTGGCCGTGGCCGCTACCCTCAAGGAAGGGTATGTCCCCGGTTTCGACGCCCAGCTCTTCTATTACTACTACAACGACGACCGCGGGCTCACCGAGGACCCCGAGATCCACACCTTTGGCGGCCATCTCCTCTACACCCGGGAACTCGGTCCGGGCTCCTTTGACTTCCTCTTCTGGGGCGCCTATCAGACGGGCACCTACGCCGGTGAAGACCACGACGCTTACGGCCTGGCCATCGAAGCCGGCTACAAGTTCAAAGAGGTCACCTGGCAGCCCTGGGTGCGCGCGGGAATCTGGTACGGCTCCGGAGACGACGATCCCAACGACAACGATCACGAGACCTTCTTCATGATGATCCCCACCCTGCGGATCTACGCCTTCACGCCCTTCTACAACCTGATGAACACCACCTATTACTTCGGACAGGTGATCTTCAAGCCGCATCCCAAAGTCACCGTGCGCAGCGACCTCACCCGCCTCTACCTGACCGAAGAAGACGATTACTGGTATCTCGGTTCCGGTATCACCCGGCCCGACCAGTTCGGCTACGCGGCCAAGCCCAGCGGCGGAGACGACGATCTCGGCACCATGTGGGACATCTCGCTCTTCATCAAGGACCTCTATCAGTACCAGGGCTTCAAGCTCGGTCTTAATCTCTACTACAGCCACGTTTGGGGTGGAGACGTGATCGAAAACAACTTCACCTCCGACGAAGACATGGACTTCTTCTACATGGAGGCGGTGATCACCTTTTAGAAAAAGGTCCAGGGGCCCACACGGGCCCCTCCTTCAATCCTTGGAAGGAGGTGTATCGTGAGAAATATCCTTGCCTTGATGGTCCTTTTCCTCGGGTTGTTCTTGGTTGCCTGTCAAACCGGTAAGGCAAGCAAGACCCAGGCCGCAGCCGCTCCCTCGGCCCAACATCCCGAACTTTCCGCGCGGGAGAAGCTGATCCCCTGCGCCACCTGCCATCGCGAAGTCACCCCGGAAATCTACGAGGAATGGTACAACTCGCTCCACGGCCTGGACAACGTGAAGTGTTTTCAGTGCCACGGCACCTACGAAAACTTTGCCGTGGAACCTCCCATCGGGCGTTGCGCCGCTTGTCACGCCCGGGAGGTGACCCACGCTCCCAAAAACAAGGCCTGCTGGGACTGCCATCCAGCCCATAAATTCACTGTGCATCGGTAAGGAGGTGGCAAAATGGCACTTTCCAGAAGAGAATTTTTGAAAAGGACAGCAGCCCTCACCGCCGCTTCGTTGGTGGGGATGAACCTTCCTCTCAAGGTCGACCGGGCCCAGGCGGACGCTGACCGCTGGGTCAGGGGGACCTGCCGCTTCTGCGGTGTCGGTTGCCGGGTAGAGCTCGGCATCAAGGACGGACGCCCGGTGGCCATAAGAGGTGTCCCTCAGTCGCGCACCAACATGGGTTACCTCTGCATGAAGGGCATGCTCTTCTACCAGCTCATGCGCCATCCGGATCGCCTCACCAAACCGCTCTATCGGGAGAGCAAAAAGGAAAAGTTCCGCGAGATCTCCTGGGAGGAGGCCCTCTCCATCGCCGCCAAGAAGTTTGCCGAGTCCATCAAGAATCACGGCCCGGATTCCGTGGCCTATTACGGCTCGGGACAGGCCCTCACCGAGGAGACCTATCTCTTCCAGAAGATCATGAGGGCCGGGCTCCGGACCAACAACGTGGAAGGCAACCCGCGGCTCTGCATGGCGAGCGCCGTGGGAGGATACATCACCTCCTTCGGGGCCGACGAGCCCATCGGCTCCTACGCCGACATCGAACAGGCCTTCTGCTTCTTCATCATCGGCAGCAACATGGCTGAAGCGCATCCGGTGCTCTTTCGGCGGGTCATGAGGCGCAAGCTCGACAATCCCCGCGAGGTGACGGTCATCAACGCCGATCCGCGTCGCTCCCCCACTTCCCGAATCGCCGACATCCATCTCCAGTTCAAGCCGGGCACGGATCTCGCGCTGCTGAACGCCATGGCCTACGTCATCGTCGAGGAGAAGCTCTACAACGAGGACTTCCTGAACAACTACTGCACCTTCCGGGTGGGCAAGGAGAAAAAAGAAGTCAGCTTCGAGGACTACAAGAAGTTCATCTCGGCCTATACCCCGGAGAAGGCGGCTGACATTTGCGGCGGCAACATCACGCCGGACCTCATCCGCAAGGTCGCCCGCATCTTTGCCACCTCCCCGGCCACCATGAGCCTCTGGACCATGGGCATCAACCAGCGAATCCGCGGGGTCTGGGCCAACAACCTCATCCACAACCTCCATCTCCTTACCGGTCAGCTCTGCCGCCCCGGGGCCGACAGCTTCTCCCTCACGGGTCAGCCCAACGCCTGCGGCGGAGTGCGCGAAGGCGGCGGTCTCTGCCACATCCTCCCCGGCCATCGGCCCGTCAAGGTGGACAAGCTTCGCCACGAAGTGGAGGACCTCTGGGGCGTGCCGCGAGGCCGCATCCCGGCCAAGCCCGGGTACCACACTATCGCCATGTTCTCCGCGGTGAACGAGGGCAAGATCAAGGCCATCTGGATCAACTGCACCAGTCCGGCCCAGAGTCTGCCCAACTGCGACAAGTACCGGAAGGGCATGGCCCGGGAAGACGTCTTCATCATCGTCACGGACATCTTCCCGACGAAGACCACCGAACTGGCCAACCTCATCCTGCCCACGGCCTTCCATTTCGAGAAGACCGGGGTCTTCGGTTGCACGGAAAGGCGGTCTCAGCTCACGGTGAAGGCCATCGATCCCCCGGGAGAGGCCAAGCCCGAGGTCTGGATTGCCAGGGAATGGGCCTTAAAGCTCGCCGAAGAGCTCAACGACCCGGTGATCAAGAAGTGCGTGGAGCCCTTCCTCGGTCTCGAACCGGGCTACGAGCTGCCCAAGGCCATCTGGACGGAGTACACGCAGAAGCTCACCGCCGGGCGGGACAACGATCTGCGCGGCGCCACCTATGAAGTGCTCCAGCAGCTCCCGGACGGCGTGCAGTGGCCGGCTCCCACCAAGGAGTGGGCGCTCAAGGGCGGCACCTACAAGAAGTTCGTCCGCGGGCTCGACCCCCTGGCCGACGAGCACGCCATAGACGAAAAACCGTATCAGTTCTACGGTCCGGCCCACAAAGACCACAAGCTCTGGGTCTGGTTGCGCCCCTACAAGGGACCGGCCGAGGAACCCGACGCCGAGTACCCCTTCTATCTCTCCACCGGCCGCGTCATTGATCACTGGCACACCTCGAGCATGACCGGGCGCATCAAGGAGCTCATGCGCGCCAACCCGTACGCCTACATCGAGATCAACCCGAAGGACGCCCAGCGCCTGGGCATCAAGCCCGGAGACATGGTGCTCGTAGAGACCAGAAGGGGCAAGAACATCCTGCCCGCCAAGGTCTACGAAGGCCCCATGGAGGGCATGGTCTTCGTCTATTGGTACGACATGGCCGAAGACCGCATGATCAACCGCGTGACCAAAGACGCCTTCGATCCGGGCTCCAAGGAGCCGGAGTTCAAGATCTGCGCTTGCCGGATCAAGCGACTCTCCGGTCCCAAACCGCTCAAGCCCTATCTCGTGCGACTCTAAGAACCGGGCCGCCCTCACGGGCGGCCCCTGGAGGACCCCATGCCCATCGGCGGATTCGTGGTTCACGTTCAGCCTGAAGAAAAAGAAGAGATCCTGCGCGAGCTTTCTCGTCATCCGCAGGTCGAGGTCTTTGGCCACGACGAAAAGGGACACCTCATCGTGGTCCTCGAAACCGAAACTTCGGAGGAAATGGAGGCCCTGGTGGAGGAGCTTTCGCGCCTGCGCGGGGTGATCAACTTCAACCTGGCCTATCTGCACGCCGAAGACGAGGTGAAAAAAATTGAAGCCGGAGAAATCAAGCCCGAGATCCGTTTCCATCGTCTCCGACCGGAGGAGTCTTCTTAAGGGTCTCTTGGGAAGCCTCCTCCTGCCGCGTCTGGCCCACGCCGGCCTTCTCAAAAGCCCCGTAGGGATCAACCATCTGCGGCCTCCGGGAGCCGTCCCCGAAGAGATCTTCCCCGCCAAGTGCATCCGTTGCGGCCGCTGCGCGGAGATCTGCTCCTATCGCTCCATCCGCGTGCTCGACATCCGCTACGGCGTCTACGCCGGAACACCGCTGATCAACGTAGAGGAAGTGCCGTGCTATCTGTGCATGAAGTGCGTGGACGTCTGCCCCACCGGGACCCTGCGCCGCGTGAGCCAGGAAGAGGTGCGCATGGGGCTGGCGGTCATCAATCGGCGCCAATGCGTCACCTGGCGCGGGCTGGCCCTCTGCCGCACCTGCTACAACGTGTGTCCGTTCAAGGAAAAGGCCATCCATCTGGACCAGCTCCGCCCGGTGATAGACGAGAGGTTCTGCACCGGTTGCGGGCTCTGCGTCCACGGCTGTCCGCTGACCCCCAAGGCCATCAACATAGAACCCGTCTACGCCTTTGAAAGGAAGAGCAGGGATGTCCGGGAAGAAGAGGCGCTATAGCCGCTGGCGGCTGGCCGTCCAGACCGCCGCCTTTCTGGTGATACTGATCAACCCCTTCCTCAACTACTATTGGCAGTTCTCCTTCGTGCAGGGCTGGTATCAGTCCCTCGGCATCGGCAAGCTCTGGTTCGTCTCGCCTCTTGAGGGGCTCGAAAGCATCCTGGTCTCAAAGACCGTCTATCTCCCGCTTCTCATCGGGATGCTCATCCCCGTGCTCCTGGCCCTCTTCCTGGGGAGGGTGTTCTGCGGCTGGATCTGTCCCATTCACTTCCTGAGCGAGCTCGAAGACCGCCTCCTCAGGCTCTTGAGGATAAAGAGGCGCGACCTCTGGCGCCTGCCGCGGATGGTCTTCTGGTTCGCCCTCATCGGGGAACTCTTGCTCTCCATGATCATCGGGGCCCCGCTCTTCGTCTTCCTCTCGCCCCCGGGCCTTGTGGGGCGCGAGATCATGATGGCCGTCTTCTTCCACACCCTGGCCCTTGAGGGCGTGATCGTCGTCCTCGTGCTCACCCTCAACCTCTTCACCAGGCGCTTCTTCTGCCGCTATCTCTGCCCGCTCGGAGCGCTACTGGCCTTTCTCGGGAGCAAGCGCCGCCTCCTCGTGGTCAAGAGGGAAGAAGAATGCCTCAAATGCGGCCTGTGCGACCGCGCCTGCCCCTTGGGGCTTTCCCCCTCGCAGGGGGAAGGGGCCTCGCTCTACTGCTGGAACTGCGGAGAATGCGTGGATGCCTGCCGCCTGAACGCCCTCGCCTTCCGCTGGCGGGCTATTGGTCCCCGGGTTCAAAGCGATAGCCAACCCCGGGATGAGTGATGATGAAGCGCGGTTTTTCGGGATCGGGTTCGATCTTCTGGCGCAGGCGCTGGATGTGCACGTCGAGGGCCCGACTCCACGGATAGATCTCCTTCCGCGGCCAGAGCTCGCGCCGCAGAAACTCCCGGGAAAGGACCTCTCCCGGATGGGAGGCGAGGATCTTCAGGAGATCGAACTCCTTTCTCGTGAGCCGCACCGGACGGCCGTCCACGTAGACCTCCCGGCGCCGCTCGTCTATCTTCAAGGGGCCGAAGTCCAACACTTCCTTGCGCACGCTCGCGGGCTTCGTGCGCCGGAGGCAGGCCCTGATGCGGGCCACCACCTCCAGGTATTCGAACGGTTTGGTGATGTAGTCGTCCGCTCCGTATTCGAAACCGCGCAGCTTGTCGGAGATGCTGTCCCTTGCGGTGAGCATGAGGATGGGCAGATCGTTCATCTCGCGGATCTTCTGACAGACCTTGAGCCCGTCCATGTCCGGAAGGTTGAGGTCGAGAACGACCAGATCCGGCCTCTTCTCCCGCAGGAGCTTGAGCCCCTCCTGGGCCGTTTCCGCCCCGTAGACCTCGAAACCGTCCAGTTCAAGCTGGTCCTTGAGAATAAGGAGAATGTCGCGGTCATCCTCAATGATGAGAATTTTGGCCTTTTCCACCTGTCCCCTCCCCCTCTTTGGGTAGACTGAAGCAGAAGACAATGCCCGGATGCGGAGGTTTCTCGATCCAGATCCTCCCTCCGTGGGCTTCGACGATGCCCTTGCAGATGGCCAGCCCCAGACCGATGCCCTCCCTTCCCTCGTTGGCCCCCTGGTAAAACTTCTCAAAGACCCGCGGCCAATCCTCCTCGGGGATGCCGGGACCGAAATCCTCCACCTTCACCAGGACTTCATCCCCCCGATCCTCAACGGAGATCAAGACCTTTCCTCCGCGCGGGGAGAACTTGATGGCGTTGGTGAGGAGATTGGTCATGACCTGCTCGATCTTCTCGTAGTCAAAGGGGAAGACGATCCTTTCCCGCGGGGGATTGAAGACCAATTCCACGCCCTTTTCCTGGGCCATGGGCATGACCATGAAGATGGCGTCGTTTATGGCCTCAAGGAGGTCGTTCTTCTCGCGCAGGAGTTCCATCTGGCCGGACTCCAGCTTGGCGCAGTCGAGGAGGTCCCGGATCATCTTCGAGAGCTTCTCGATGTTTTTGCGCACGATCTCGAGATAGCGCGGGTCGAGCTCGCCCTTGCGATCGAGGAGGTCTATGGCCCCCTTGATGGCGGTCACCGGGGTCTTCAAGTCGTGGGTGATGTTTGAGAAGAACTCCGAGCGGAACCTTTCCGTCTTCTTCAGCTCCTCGTAGGCCAGATGGAGCTCCCGGGTGGCTTCCTGGACGCGCTCCTCGAGGCGCTCCTGATGTTTGACCAGGGAGTCGAGCATCTCGTTGAAGCAGCGGCTCAACATCTGCCATTCGTCTTCGGTGTCTATCTGCACGCGGACGTTCAGGTTGCCCTTCTCAATTTCCTGGGAGGCCCGGATGAAGGTGTTGAGGGGCTTCAGCACGAAGTGACGTAAGAGGAAGAAGAGGACGATAAAGATGAGGAGCGTGGCGGAGACCGAACCCAGGATGAGGAGGCGCGAGCTCTTCTTGAGCTCGGTGAGAAAGGGTTTGGCCGAAAGGGTCACGCTGATGCAGGCCGGGGGCTGGTAATCCTTGATCTCTTTGTGGCAGGAGAAACAGGCCTCTTGAAACCGCAGGGGAGCAGCGTAACGGAACAACCCTTCGCGCGGCGAGTAGCGCCAGAACTCTTTTCGTTTCCCTTCTTGAAAGCGGATGATGGCCTCCTCCTCGAAGGGATCGGGCACGTGATTGGGGTTTTTGGTATTCATCACCGCCACTTTGAAGGTAAAAGGTAATTTGAGGGGGGCGGCAAAATTGGCGAGATCCTTCGTGAAATGAGAGGGCGTGAGCAGGACGAACTTATCCCCATCGCGGAGGTAGATACCTCCGTGGCTCGAGATCCATTCGCGCACCAGGACGATGTACTGGTAGATGCCCTGAGCCTCTCGGCGCATCTGGTCCACGTAGAACTTCTCCTGTTCTCGAGAGGCCCACCAGACGAAAAAGAGCCAAAAACTGCCCAGAATAAGGATCAAAAAGAGGATGATCTTTCGTTCCAAGGAGGAAAACATCATTAACACTTTCGTTACAACTTTAACCTCACATTTACGCCGAAATCCTTTATTAAGGATAATGGATCGGTTCTAAAAATAGACAATGAGGCCCAAAAAACCAAAAGTCAAAAGGGGATAGGCCTTTATGAGCAAAGCCGGCATCATCCTGGGTATCGTCATAGGAGTAGTGGTGACCGTCATCTTTTGCCTGATCACCGCTTCCAAGGTGATTTCCACGGGTCGAGCCGAGTTCTGTAGCTCCTGCCACGAGATGAAGATCTTTTACAAAACCTGGGAAGAGGGCGTTCACGGTCCCGGGGAAAAGGGTGTGGTCAAAGCTCAATGCGCTGATTGTCATCTGCCCCACGACAACCTCATCTCCTATCTCGTGAGCAAGTTCAAGTTCGGCTTAAACGACTTCATCGGTCATCTGCGCGGCAAGGGGAAGCCCGAACACTGGCTCGAACACTGGAAAAGGAAGATACCTTATAAACATCAGGCTTACGAGTCCGGCTGTCGGGAGTGCCACGAAAACCTGGTGGCCCCGGGTATCCCGCTGAAAGCCTTTACCGCCCATCGGGAATACGAGCTCGGACACACCCGTGAGAACTGTATCACCTGTCATCAGACAGTCGGGCACGGGGACATCGTCACCGCTATGCGGGAAGAGTTAGCCAGGCAGAAACAGCAAGAACTGGCCAAACGAGAAAAAGCCGAAAAATAAACCACCAAGGAGGATTCGTATGAGGCTTGGCAGCGTTTTTAGAGTAGGTCTTTGGTTAGGCCTCATGGCCGTCTTCTTGACGGGGACGGGATGGGCCAAGGAGGCCGCCTATCCTAACCTCTCCAAGACCAAGGAGCTGGTCATCACGCGAGGGTATTCACCGGAAGCGCTCAAGTGCATCGAATGCCACGCCAAAAAGACCCCCGGAATCGTCGAAGACTGGAAGGCTAGCCGCATGGCGCACGCTGGTGTCTCCTGTTACGACTGTCACGTGGTGCCCAAGAGCTCGCCCATGGCCAGCCAGTGCGAAGGGGTACGCGGAACGGACATCTTCACCTCTCCCATGGTCTCCCCCAAGACCTGTGCGCGTTGTCATCCCACGGAAGTAAAACAGTTCGAACAGAGCGCCCACTCGAAACTCGCCAGCGCGCCGGTGCTCGAGAAGAAGAAGTTCCTCAAGCTCATGTACTATCTGGAAGGTGGTCAGTTCATCGGGATCCCCGAGGGTGATCCCCGCACCACCGCTTCCCGTCGTTCCGGCTGTCAGATGTGCCACGGCGCCAAGGTAGAGCTCGGTCCGGACAACAAGCCCGTCAAGGGCACCTGGCCCGGCGGCATCGGGCATCGCTATCCGGACGGCGGCATCGGAAACTGCACGGTCTGCCACAACCGCCACAAGTTCAGCCTGGTCGAGGCCCGCAAGCCCGAGGCCTGCGGCAAGTGCCATCTCGGTCCGGACCATCCGAACATCGAGATCTATCTCGAGAGCAGCCACGGTCAGCGCTATCTCACCGAAGGTGAAGAGTGGCGCTGGGATTCCGCCCCCGACGCCTGGGAGCCCGGCGACTACACCGCTCCCACCTGCGCCACCTGCCACATGAGCGGCATCGGCGACCTCTCCACCACCCACAACGTGACCGAGCGCCTCAAGTGGGATCTCGTCCACGTGAAGAGCGTCGTGCGCAGCGGTGAGCGCGGCGACGGTGAGCGCGGTCGGGAGTTGATGAAGAAGGTCTGCCTCAACTGTCACTCCACCCTCCACGTGGAGACCCACTTCAAGAAGCTCGACGATGCTGTCGCCCTCTACAACACCTACATCGAGAAGGCCCAGAAGATGATGGCCGACCTCAAGGCCAAGGGCCTTCTCAAGGAAGACAAGTGGAAGGACCCCTTCCAGGAGCTCTTCTACTACCTCTGGCACCACACCGGTCGTCGAGCCCGGCACGGTGCCGCGATGGACGGCCCGGACTACGCCCACTGGCACGGTTTCTTCCAGATCTTCCAGATCTACAAGGACATGGAAGACATCTACAACTACCGCATGAAGAACGGAAAGATCGAAGAGCTTAGTCCGGTCATGTCCACCGGGCCGCTATAAGGAGCACGAAGGGGCCGCTCACGCGGCCCCTTCTCATTTTGGCCTTCCGCTTTACGCCTCCCGCCAAATTTGCGATCCTTAGATTAAAAGCCCCTCGGAGAAAACCCATGTGCGATCACTGCGGTTGTGAGCAACGCACCAAGGAAGTAGAGATCCAGAAGCACATCCTTTCCGCCAACGAGGAGCTGGCCGCCAAGAACCGGGCCCATTTTCGGGAAAAGGGCCTGCGCGTCTTAAACCTCATCAGCTCTCCGGGTGCCGGAAAAACCACCCTCCTCGAAGCCACCATTGACGCCCTGCGGGACGAGATCCCCCTCGCGGTAATCGAGGGAGACCCGGAAACCGAACGCGACGCCGCGCGCATCCGGGCCAAGGGCGTGCCCGTGGTGCAGGTGACCACCGGCGGGGCCTGTCATCTCGACGCCCGCATGGTGCACCGCGCCTTCCATCAGCTCGAGGGAAACTCATTTCGGCTCCTCTTCATCGAAAACGTGGGCAACCTCCTGTGTCCGGCGGCCTTCGACCTGGGAGAAGACCTGCGGGTGGTCATGGTCTCCGTGCCCGAAGGCTCCGACAAACCCGCCAAGTATCCGGCGGCCTTCCTCAAGGCCCAGGTCTTCCTCATCACGAAGACGGATCTCCTGCCCTACTTCGACTTCGACCTCGAAGAGGCCAAGCGCCTGGCGCTCGCGCTGAACCCCAATCTCCGCATCATCGCCCTCTCAGCCAAGACCGGGGAGGGAATGGACGAGTGGCTCGCACTCCTCAGGGACTTGGCATCCTCGTAAGGGGGGTGGTCCAGGGCGTAGGGTTCCGCCCCTTTGTCTTCCGCCAGGCGAAGAGCCTGGGGCTCACCGGAAACGTCCGTAACACCGGAGAGGGCGTTCTCATCGAGGTCTACGGCCCCCGGGAAGCCATCGAGTCCCTTCTCGAGAGTTTGCGCCGCCAGGCCCCGCCTCTGGCGGAGATCGAAGAGATCGTCGTCCACCCCCTGAACGGGACCCCGCCGCCGGTTTTCACCGTGCTCGCAAGCGAGCACGGGGGAAAAGCCACCCGCCTGCCCCCGGACGTGGCCACCTGTGAGGATTGCCTCCGGGAACTCTTCGATCCGCAGGACCGCCGCTTCCGCTATCCGTTCATCAATTGCACGAACTGCGGCCCGCGCTTCACGGTGGTCGAAGACCTCCCCTACGACCGGGAAAACACCACCCTGCGCGTCTTTCCCATGTGCGCGGAATGCTCGGCCGAATACTCGGACCCGGCCAACAGGCGCTTCCACGCCGAACCCAACGCCTGCCCGCGCTGCGGCCCGCGGATCTGGCTCACCAGCCGCAACGGAGAACGCCTCGAGACCGAGGACCCCCTGCGGGAAGCCGTCGAGGCGGTGAAGAGGGGAAAGATCCTGGCCGCCCGGGGCCTCGGCGGATTCCACCTCATAGTGGACGCCCTCAACGAACGCGCCTGCCGCGCCCTGCGCGACCGCAAGCACCGGCCAAGAAAGCCCCTGGCGGTCATGGTGCCTGATCTGGAAACCGCCAGAACCCTCGCCGTGCTCGACCCGGCGGAAGAAGAGGCCCTGCTTTCGCCCGCACGCCCCATCGTGCTCGTCCGGCAAAGGGAGCCCTCTCCCCTGGCCCCTTCCATCGCCCCGGGGCTCAACCTCGTGGGCCTCATGCTCCCCTACACCCCTCTTCATCACCTCCTCCTGCGCGAAGGGGGCTTCAAGGCCCTGGTCATGACCAGCGGCAACCGCTCGGGGGAGCCCCTCTGCTATCTGAACGAAGAGGCCCTCGAAAGGCTTGCCGCGCTGGCGGACCTCTTCCTCCTCCACGACCGGGAAATAGTCATCGGGCTCGACGATTCGGTGGTGAGGAAGGCGGCCGGAAAAGTCCGCCCCGTGCGCCGGGCCCGGGGCTTCGTGCCCGATCCCCTGCCCTTTCCCGGCGGGCCGTCCATCCTGGCCGTGGGGCCGCTTCTAAAGAACACGCTTTGCCTCACCCGCAACCGCGAAGCCTTTGTCTCCCAGCACGTGGGGGACCTGGAAAACCTGGAGACCGAAAACTTCTGGCAGAAGATACGCCGCCACTTCGCCCATCTCTTCGAGATCAGGCCCGAAGCCATCGCCTGCGACCTGCATCCGGACTATCTGAGCACCCGCCTGGCCGAAGAGCTGGCGGCAAACGAGGGGCTCCCCTTGATCCGGGTCCCCCATCACGTGGCCCACGCCGCGGCGGTCATGGGAGAATTCGGCCTCCGCCGCGCGCTGGCCCTCTGCCTCGACGGCCTGGGGCTTGGCCCGGACGGAACGCTCTGGGGCGGAGAAGTCCTCCTCGTGGAAGAAGGGCGTTTCCTGCGGCTTGGTCATCTCCGGCCGGTGCCGCAACCCGGCGGAGACGCGGCCAACAAAAAAACCTGGCGCATGGCCCTTTCTTTCCTGCATCAAGCCCTGGGGGAGAAGGGGCTCACGTTCGGCCAGAGGCTCTTTTCTTCGCGGGTCCCGGAAAAAGAGCTCGCCATCGTGGTCCGGATGATTCGCCGGGGGGCCAAGAGCCCGCTCACCTCCTCTGCCGGTCGCCTCTTCGACGCCTGCGCCGCCCTCCTCGGAGTGGCCTTGGAAAACACCTTCGAGGGAGAGGCCCCGATGAGGCTTGAGGCCGTGGCCGCTGCGCCGCATCGGCTCTATCCCCTGCCTGCAAGAGACCGGGTGCTCGAAACCCCGGCCCTGATCCGGGAGATAGTGCGCGACCTCTCGCGCGGAGTCCCGCCGGAGGCCATAGCCGGCGCCGTTCACGTGAGCCTGGCCGAGGGACTGGCCTCGTTCGTACGCGAAGCCGGGAAGGACACCGGCATCCGCGAGGTGGTGCTCTCCGGCGGATGCTTCCAAAACGCCCTCTTGAGCCAGAGCCTCAAGGAGCGTCTCGAGGAGGCGGGCTTTGAGGTGTTCCTTCCGGAAAGGCTTCCGGCCAACGACGGCGGGCTCTCTTACGGTCAGGCCCTCTGGGCCGCCTGGGCCCTCAAGCGATGACCGCTTCGGCGCGGGCGTAGAGGTCGTAAACGTCGGAGTCGGTGATCTTCACCCGCACCAGGTCCCCGGGGCTTGCCTCGCCTTCGACCACGACGGTCACGCCGTCCACCTCCGGGGCCTGGAAACGCGCGTGTCCATAGGGTCGGCCCTCCTCGTCGAAACCCTCGATGAGGACCTCGGTCTCCTGGCCTCTTCGCTCAGCCAGGCGCGCGGAAGAGATCTCCTGCTGAAGGAGCATGACCTCTTCGAAGCGCGCTTTCTTTTCCTCCTCGGGCACCTGGTCGGGCATCTTCGCCGCCAGCGTGCCCTCTTCCGGGGAGTAGATGAAGGCCCCGAGATGATCGAAGGCCGCCTCCCGGAGGAAGTCGAGCAGTTGCCCGAAGTCCTCTTCCGTCTCGCCGGGGAACCCCACGATGACGCTCGTCCTCACGGCGATCTGGGGGACTTCTTTCCGCAAGCGCTCAAGGAGGCGCAGGATCCTTTCCGGATCGTAGGGGCGCCTCATGGCTTTGAGCACCTTCGCGCTCGCGTGCTGCACCGGCAGATCGAGATAGGGACAAATCCGAGGCTCGCGGGCCATGAGCTCGAGTAGTTCGTCCCGGACGCCCTCGGGATGGAGATAGAGGAGACGCAACCAGCGGAGCCCCTCGAGATTAAGGAGCTCGTTGATCAGGGAGACCAGGACCGGCTCCCCGTGATCCAGGCCGTAGGCCGAGACATCCTGGCCCACCAGGATGAGCTCCTTCACCCCCTCCTCAAGGAGCGCGCGGGCTTCCTCGAGGAGGAGGGGCGCGGGGAGGCTCCGCAACGGGCCCCGAATCCGGGGGATGGTGCAAAAGGAGCAGGCGTGCCGACAGCCCTCGGTCACCTTGAGATAGGCGAAGAAGGGGCTTTCCGTGAGGATGCGTCGCGGGGTCTCCGGCCCCTCAAGCCACAGGAGATAGCGGGCCGGCGGGGAGAGGACCGCCTCCGGCGCGCGGTAGGCCTCTATCCCCAGAAAGAGATCCACCTCCGGCAACTCCGCGAGGAGCTCCTCCCGATAGCGGGAAACCAGGCAACCCATGACCACGAGCCTCTGGGCCGGGGTCTTTTCTTCGGCAAGCTCGAGGATGACGTCGAGGGATTCCTCGACGGCCTCGCGGATGAAGGCGCAGGTGTTGACCAGGAGCACGTCGGCTTCTGCGGGGTCGAGAACGGTTTCTGCCCCGCGGGCCTTGAGTTCCGCCAGGAGCTTCTCCGTGTCCACCCGGTTCTTCGGGCATCCGAGGCTCACGGGATAGACCCTGGTCACGCCTAGTCCCTCACCAGATAGCTTCTCTCGTCCACGATGTTGTTCTCCTCGTCCACGTAGACCACCTTCACCTCGGCGCGGGCGATCTCTTCCGGCGTGAGCCAGGCGTAGGTGACGAGGATGAGGCGGTCGCCGATCTCGCCCTTGCGGGCCGCGGCGCCGTTGAGGCAAACCTCCTTGCTGCCCCATTCCCCCTTGATGACGTAGGTCTCGAAACGCTCGCCGTTTTCCAGGTTGTAGACCCAGATGGACTCAAAGGGCTCGATGTCAGCGGCGATCATGAACCGCGGATCAAGAGTGAGGCTCCCCTCGTAGTCGAGGTTCTTGTCCGTCACGCGCACCGTGTGGATCTTCGCCTTGAGAAACTTTCGAAGCATCCTTTCACCTGCCTTCTCAGGGCTTGATAACGGCGTTGTCTATGAGGCGGGCCCGCCCCACGAACACCGCCAGCGCCAGGAGCACCGGGCCGTTTACGCGCTCCACCGGAGCCAGGGTCTCCGGGTCGCGAAACTCAATATAATCTATGCGGGTGTGGGGATGGGAGAGGATGAAGCGGAAGAGCTCCTCCACCAGGGGCTTGACCTCGCGCTCCCCGGCTTTGATGCGCTCCTCCGCCAGCTTGAGGGCCCGGTAGAGGGCCGTGGCCGAGGCCCTTTCCTCGGGCGAGAGATAGACGTTCCGAGAGCTCATGGCCAGACCGTCTTCCTCGCGTACGATGGGATGACCGATGATCTCCACGTCCAGGTTCAAGTCGCGCACCATTTGCCTGATGACGAGGTACTGCTGGTAGTCTTTAAGGCCGAAGACGGCGAAGTGCGGGCGCACGATGTTGAAGAGCTTGAGGACCACGGTGGTCACCCCGCGGAAGTGGCCCGGCCGGCGCGCGCCGCAAAGGGGTTGGCTGAGTTCCGTGACCTCGACGAAGGTCTGAAACCCCGCCGGATACATCTCCTCGGCCTCGGGCACGAAGAGCACGTCCACCCCCGTTTCCTCGGCCAGACGGGCGTCTCGCTCGAGATCCCGCGGATAGGCCGCAAAGTCCTCCTGCGGACCGAACTGAATGGGGTTGACGAAGATGCTCACCACTACTTTGTCCGCCAGCTCGCGCGCCCGACGCATGAGGGCCA
>Ga0256835_1000495_pt1 | contig 29329 bp, 39 predicted proteins | sample PIR30metaG_FD_185972 | JGI IMG/M metagenome (GOLD analysis project Ga0256835, IMG submission 185972) | Hydrothermal vent microbial communities from East Pacific Rise, Pacific Ocean - PIR-30 | ecosystem: Environmental > Aquatic > Marine > Hydrothermal vents | place: Pacific Ocean: East Pacific...
ACCACCATGGGTCCTATCACTGGCCCCCTGCCAGCCTCGTCGAGCCCCGCTGTCGGCATGTCGAACTCAACGCCCTCCAGAAACTAAAAAGGGATCTGGTCCTACCCCACCTTGTGGCACGCTACCCAGTGGCCTGGCTCTACCTCCCTCAGCTGGGGCTCCTCCTTGGCGCACCTCTCGTCTGCGAGCGGACAGCGGGGATGGAACCTGCACCCGGACGGCGGGTTCCTGGGGTCGGGAGGCTCTCCCGGCAGCACCTCCTCGGGGGCTCTCGCATCTGGCGACGGCTCGAGGACGCTCGCCAAGAGGCCCTTGGTGTAGGGGTGCAGGGGATTGGAGAAGATCTCCTCAACGTCAGCCATCTCCACGACCTTGCCCGCGTACATCACGGCCACCCTGTGGCTGATGTTCCTCACCACAGCTAGGTCGTGGCTTATGAAGAGGTAGGCGATGCCTCTCTCCTCCTGAAGCGACTTGAGCAGCTTGAGTATCTGCGCCTGCACGCTCACGTCCAGCGCTGAGGTGGGCTCATCCAGGACTATGAACTTGGGTTCCGGGGCCAGAGCCCTGGCTATGGCTATCCTCTGCCTCTGACCACCGGAGAACTCGTGAGGATATCTGTAGAGGTGGTCCCCGCTGAGCCCAACCCTCTCCAGCAGGTACCTCACCCTCTCGTCCCTCTCCCTCTTGCTGGACACCATGCCATGTATCTGGAGCGGCCTCCCCACTATGTCGGCGATCCTCATCCTCGGATTCATGCTGGACATCGGGTCCTGGTACACTATCTGCATCTCCTTCCTCAGGGGTCTCGTGTCCTTAACGGCCGTCACATCCCTGCCATCGAACAGTATGCGGCCCGATGTGGGCTCGACGAGCCTGAGCACGGTCTTCCCAACCGTGGTCTTGCCGCTGCCGGACTCCCCGACCAGACCCAGCGTCTCCCCCTCATTCAGGGAGAAGGAGACGCCGTCAACTGCCCTGACGACCTCCTTCCTCCTGAGGAACCCTCCCGAGACGTAGTGCTTGACCAAATCCTCCACGACGAGGAGCATCCTACTCACCTCCCGTTCCTGGTCCGGATCCCATGCCCGAGACCCTGTGGCACGCTACCCAGTGGCCTGGCTCTACCTCCGTCAACGCGGGCTCCTCCTCGGCGCACCTCCCGTCTGCGAGCGGACAGCGGGGATGGAACCTGCACCCGGACGGCGGGTTCACCAGGCTGGGGACGGTTCCCGGTATCGGCTCCACCTCGCCCCCGCTTACCTTTGGGACGGCCTTGAGCAGGCCCTTGGTGTAGGGGTGCAGGGGATTGGAGAAGATCTCACGCTTGCTCGCCGTCTCCACGACCTTGCCCGCGTACATCACGGCCACCCTGTCCCCGACAGCGGCGGCAACCCCCAGGTTGTGGGTGATGAAGATGAAAGAGGCATCAACCTGACTCTTCAGCTCCGCTATCAGCCTGAGTATCTGCGCCTGCACGCTCACGTCCAGCGCTGAGGTGGGCTCATCCATTATGACTAGATCGGGCTCCAGCATGAGGGAAGAGGCGATCAGAACCCTCTGCCTCATGCCACCGCTCAGCTCGTGGGGATAGCTGTTCAGGACCTTCTCCGGTCCCGGCACCTTCACCTTGCTCAGCCACTCCCTCGCTAGGGAAAGGGCCTCCTCCTCGCTTCCCTCCCTGTGGGTCAGGTAGATGTCCCTCATGAACCTCCCGATGGTGAACACGGGATTCAGGGCGGTCATGGGCTCTTGGAAGACGATGGTTATCCTGTCCCCCCTGAGCCTCCTGAACTCCTCCTCCCTCAGGGTGGTGAGCTCCCTGTCCAGGAAGCGAATGCTCCCCTCAACCCTAGCCGTCTTAGGTAAGAGGCCTATCACGGCGAGGGCCAACGTTGATTTCCCGCTCCCGGACTCGCCCACCACGGCCAGGGTCTCCCTCCTGTCCAGCGAGAGGGTGATGCCGTCAACCGCCCTGACGACCCCTTCATCGGTGTGGTAGCTGACCCTCAAGTCGTTGACCTCCAGAAGCATGATCACACCTCCATCTTCGGGTTGAGGACGTCGTTTAGCCCATCTCCGAGCAGGTTGAAGCCCAGAACCGTGATGAAGAGGGCTATGCCGGGGAAGACCCACACGTGGGGGGCGGTGACTAGGTAGGTGCGCGCATCGCTCATCATCTGCCCCCACTCCGGGATCGGCGGCTGCACTCCCAGGCCGAGGAAGCTCAGGCCGGCAGCGGTGAGTATGGAAGCTGCGGTCCTCAGGGTCGCATGAACCACTATGGGGGCCAGCGAGTTCGGAAGGAGATACCTGGCGAATATGGAGGCGTTGCTCTCGCCTATGGCCCTAGCCGCCTCCACGTACTCCATCTCCTTCACCTGGAGGGCCGATCCCCTCATTATCCTCACGAACTGGGGGAAGTTGTAGAGGGCCACGGCCACTATCACGTTCTCCAACCCGGGACCCACTATGGCGGCGACGAACAATGCTAGGAGTATGTCGGGGAAGGAGAGCATCACGTCCACAATTCTGGTGACGACCTCGTCGATCCACCCGCCCACGTAAGCTGAGAGACCGCCCACAAGGATGCCGGCGACCACGGCTATGAACACGCTGACCGTGGAGACTATGAGAGAGGTCCTGGCTCCCCATATGACCCTGCTGAGGATGTCCCTGCCAGCGAAATCAGTCCCGAAGGGGTACTTCGGGCACGGGGGTAGGAGGCTGTCCCTCAGGTTTCCCTTGGTGGGGTCGTAGGGGGCTATGAAGGGAGCCAACAGGCCCATGAGGACGAAGGCCGCGACTATGACTCCCCCGACCCTTATGTTCCTGTTCCTGAGGGCTCTCCTAAGCGTCCTCCTGGTCGAGGGATCCAGCTCCATCAACATGGGATCACCCTAGCCTTATCCTCGGGTTTATGAACGCGTAGAGTATGTCCACGGCCGTGTTTATCGCCACGAAGGTCGTAGCCACCACCAGAATCCCAGCTTGGACTATCGGGTAGTCCCTGGCGAATATCGCGTTGACGATGAGCCTGCCCAATCCGGGGAAACTGAATACAGTCTCGGTCAGGACCGCTCCGGCCATCATGTAACCGAAGATGAGGCCAGCAACGGTCACCACGGGGATGAGGGCGTTTCTCAGGGCGTAAACGTATATCACGAGCCTGTCGGGTAGGCCGTAGGCCCTGGCTGTCCTGACGTACTCCTGGGAGAGGACCTCCAGCATGCTCGCCCTGGTGGCCCTCCCGACGTAGGCAGCTCCCACGAGTCCGAGGGTTAGGGAGGGAAGTATGAGGTGCTTCGGAGTGCCGCTCCCGCCGCTGGGGAGCAGCCTGAGCCAGACGGAGAAGATCTCTATGAGGATGAGCCCGAGCCAGAAGACCGGCATGGATATGCCGAAGAGCGAGAGGGAGGTTACGGCCTGATCCCTCACGGTGTTAGGCCTTAGAGCTGCGTATATCCCCATCAGGACACCTATCACGAGCCCAAACCCCATGGCAAGCACCGAGAGTGTCAGGGTATTCAGGTAGGCCGGCCAGAGGAGCTCGCTCACCGTGTGGCCCGTGAAGAGGGACTTGCCGAACTCCCCCTTGAGGGCGTTGCCCATGAATATGATGTACTGCTCCCAGAGTGGCTTGTCCAGGCCCAGCCTCCTCCTTATCATCTCGACCTCCTGTATCGTTGCCTCCGGAGGAGCGAGGAGTTGGGCCGGATCTCCAGGTAGCATGTGGATCATCAGGAACACGATCACGCTGACCCCTAACAGGGTGGGAATTGCTAGGATAATCCTCCTGATAACGTATCTGGCGAGGTCAGACATTGGAAAAAGGGGAGGAAGGGCTAGTTAAAAAGATGCTCAGCCGCCCGAGCCGAAGTAGGCGTACTTGGTCAAGATGACCTCGGTGGGTATGTAGTAGAGGGACTTGATTCCCTTCTTGTAGACCACGACATCCCCCGGATTGTATATGGGTATGGCAGGCAGGTCGTCGAGCAGTATCTCCTGTATCTGCTTAGTGTACTCGACTATCTTGTCCCTGGGCGCGTGTTCCGCCTTCTTTATCAGCTCGTCCACCTTGGGATTGCTATAGAACCACAGGTTGAACTTCGGAATGCTCTCGCTCAGGAAGAGCGGCCTGAAGACACCTATGTACTCCCCCGTGCTGGGGGCCCACCCTATCAGGAAGAGGTCCCTGTCCGGGCTCGCGTCCTCGGGCTTCTTGAGCAGCTCGGCCACGTAGCTTCCCCATTCCCAGACTCTCAGCTTGATCTTCAGCCCTATGGCCTCCAAGTACTGTGCTATTGCCTGAGCCGCCTCGTAGTCCCCGGGATACCTGCCCTTGGGCGTCCACAGGTTGAGCTGCAGGCCCTCAGCTCCGGCCTCCTTGATGAGCTGCTTGGCCTTCTCTGGGTCGTACTTCAGCTTACCGGTGTCGTAGAAACCGATGAGCTCCTCAGCTAAGACGCTCTTGGCCGGCCTGCCAACTCCGTGGAGTATCTTCTCGACTATCGCCTCCCTGTCTATGGCGAGGCTTATGGCCTGCCTCACCCTCTTGTCCTGGAGCCTCGGGCTCCTCATGTTAGCCCCTATGTAGACGATCCTTATGGTCCTCGTGACGTTCACATTGAGATCAGGGTTCTGCTTGAGCCTCTGCACGTCGATGGCCGGCACCCTTATGGCAACATCCGCATCGCCCGACTCGACCATCTGCACCCTGGCCTCGTCCTCCGGGACCACGAGGAACTTTATGCCCGCGAGCTTGGGGGTCCCACCCCAGTAGTTGGGGTTCGGCTCCAGCTCTATATAGGTGTTGGGCTTCCACTCCTTCAGCTTGTAGGGTCCGGTCCCCACTGGATGGTGCTTCAGGTCGACGCCCTCCTTTATGGCCTTGGGACTTATCATCATGCCCGCCGGGTGGCAGAGCAGGTTGAGGAATGTAGCTACGGGCTCCTTCAGGATTATCTTGACGGTGTACTCGTCCACCACCTCGACTCTATCGATGAAGGGGACGAGCCTGTTCCTGTTGGCCAGCTCCTTATTGTTGAACAGCCTGTCGAAGTTGGCCTTCACTGCCTCTGCGTTGAACGGCGTTCCATCCTGGAACTTGACTCCCTTCCTCAGGTGGAAGGTGTAGACCTTTCCATCCGGACTTATCTCCCACTTCTCGGCAAGCACGGGCTTTATGTTGAGCTTGTCGTCGTACTCCACCAGACCCTCGTAAATGTTGCTGATCACGTAGATACTGGGGTTATCGGGGACATCGTGGGGATCCAGAGTGACGATATCGGTACCCATCGCCACCCTCAGGACCTTCCTCTCAACGGGAGTTGGCTTCGGGGCCATAAATAAGACGGCTGCGGCCACAACAACTATGATGACCACGGCCGCAAGGGCCAAGGTCTTGGCGTTCATAGGAGATGCCACGTTCCGGGACACTTAAAAAGGTTCCATGCGATGAAAGGGGAACTCCCGCTCCAACGGAGTCCTCTTCGGCCGCTCCTCATCAATTTTCGTAAATTACTTTCCCGTACAAGTTCGAGATTCGCATTCCACCTTTTAAGCAGGCGCTTCGTGAGGGAATGTGATCCCCCCTCTGACACCTGAAGAGTTCGTGGAATGGCTGAAAGAGGCAGGAAAAACCAGGACGTTCTGGACAAAACCATTGACGGGGATCTCATTCGAGGAATCGGCAAGAGGTTTCGTCTTCAAAGTGCTCTGGGCGTACAAGAGGAGGGAAAGGGTGAAGGCCGAGATCCTGATATCCCGTGAAGTCAGTGAGGGCCTATCCGGTAGGGCAGGAGTCAGGATCCTGATCTTGCCGAAGGGCCTTGAGCCCCCAAATTACGATCAGCGTTCCTGCATCTACATATGGAAGGTCCCTTCTAGAACACTGGAGCCCAACGACGAGGTGGAAATCAGGAGGTATGAAGATTGGAAGTCAGACGATATCTTCAGGGAAGTACAGAGGAGGAGCTGGGGCTTCTACCTCCCGCCCAGGTTGGGGGATCACCTGGTCTTGGTCGCAACCCTCTCCGGGAAACCCGTGGGTCTGGCCTACCTCAACGTCCACAATTTCAACATCGACTACGGCGTGCACGTGGTCAGGGACCTGTGGAGGAGGAGAATAGGGACTAGGTTACTGGCCGAAGCCCTGAACTCCGCTGAGGAGATGGGAGCCAGTTATCTCACAGTGTTCAGGTGGCTGAGGAGGGGATCCAACAACAGAGACCGGGCGGCCATGTCCTTCTACGAGGCCAACAACCCAGGATGGTCTTACATGGCCTACCGGATACCCTGAGCGCCTATGATCAGGCCGTGGATCTCTAGGTAGTCTCCCTTCCTGCTTCCCAGTCTCACTATCCTCGCATCTTTCAAGTGGGAGACCGCGCCGAGCACCCATCTCCTGAACTCCCCCTTCGGCAGGCCCCACCCCTGCAAGACTTCCGATATCCTTGAGAGGGGGACCATCTCACCGGGACGAGCTATCTCAAGGAAAGCTTTCCTTACCGCGGCTGCTAGGATCTCCCTCTTCCCCCTCTCGGTGAGGCTGTTCCCGGAGAGTAGCCCCATCTCCTCGGCGAACTTGAATCCAAATTCAACCCAGGGACCTTTCCTGACGGGCAGTCCCACTAGTAACGACCAGAGGACCCAGAAGAATATCTCGCTGGAGAGGAAGGAATCCAGAAGGTCCCTCCTCTCCTTCAGCCTGTAGAAGAAGATCTTTCCCCTCCTGACCCTCTCTACGATACCTAAGGAGAGCAGGAAGGCTAAAGCAGATCTCACCCTCCACTCCTTCAACCCTGAAAGCCTGCTGATCTTCCTGACATTCATCCAAGTGTCTCCCAAGACAGCCAAGACGGCCCTTATGGATTCAAGGCCCGGATATCTGTAGCTGGGGAGATCCATCCGGCACCTAGCACCTAGCCCACTACCCGATTATGAATAAATCCATTGCTTAGCTCAACAGCTCGTCGAGGCCACCGGACTTGGAGTATCTCCTGACAACCTCCTCGAAGTGGTCCCTCACGGGCAGGTACACCTTCTCATAGAACTGCCTCTGATCGAGCAGGACCTCCTTAGGAAAGGTCTTGAGGTAGTTGATCGCCGCCTTCCATGCCTCCTCGTAAGGGATGACAGCATCTATCCTCTGGGCTATCTGCCTGTCGTAGTCCTCCGGTCTCTGCACCTCATCGCCTATGGTGAAGTACCCGCTCTCCGAGACGTAAGCAGCCTCATTACCAACCCTCTCAATGTTCCTCGCCGCTGGTGGCATGGAAGGAGCCGTGGCACCGGCCGCGTACCTCCTCGCTGGTCTCCCACCGGATCTCTTGGCCCAGGCGTAGAATATCGCCCTGTTCAGGCCGAAGGATTTCGCCTTCTCCAGATCCCCCGTGAGCAAGTAGTACCTAGCGGCCTGAAGTAGCCCCATTACCTGGAATCTCCCTATCTTTCCCCTGGACCTGGACTTGGACATTGAGATGATAGGTGGGGTAGCAGTAAAAATGCTTCCCATTGAGGTGCGGGAGGGGGGAAAATAGGGTTGATGGGGATCCGTCAGTACTTGACTCCCGCCGAGGGTATCTCTATGTACTTGGCCACCAGATTGCCTCCACCCTCGTCCTCGACCTCCATGATCACCTCTTGACCCACGTAGCCTCTCAGCTCGTCTAGGACCTCGAACCATTTCATCGTCCTCTCCCTGTACCACCCGTGAACGCTGACCTTCACCTCTCCTTGGGGCGTCTGCACCACCACGTAGTAGTCACCCACCTCGCTCAGCACGCCCCTTATCACGAAGGTCGGGTTCTCCTCCTCGTGCACTAGCTTGCTCTCTGCTCCGGTCACCTCCGGGTACCAGAAGGGGAAGGTGGCTATCACCAAGGCGAGAGCGATCACGGACAGGAACCTCACCGCTTCCCAGTTCATGCCATCACCCCAGCAGCCTCTTGGTCAGCACCTTCAGCGTTCTGAAGTTCAGATCCACGTGTATCAGCGCCGAGCCGGCCATGATGAACCCGATCACCGTGTGCCAGTACTCCCAGTCGGCCTTCGTCATGAACCATATTAGGGTCTCACCGCTCCCCCTTCCAGAGGGAGCTATGTAGAGAGCTATGCCGCTGAGCAAGAGGAAGGCCCCCATGGCCAGCTGGGATATGCTGACCACGGACCTGATCTTGAGCTTTATATCGGTCAGGTTCATCTCGACCACCTCCTACAGCCCCCAACTCTCATTCTCACGATTCCTCCGAGCTCATTCATCCGTCAAAATATATTACAGGTACGGACAAATTGTCCTTCCACTTAAGGAGCTGGGAAAGGTTTTCTTTTAGGCCGGACGAGGCAATAGCGTGGAGGAGGGAAAAATGCCACCACCCATCAGGGGACCCCCGGGGAGATCTCCTCCCATAAGCAAGGAGGACGCCGAGAGGGCCATAGAGACGGTGAGGGAACTCTTACACCTCCTCACGGCCGGACCCGCGCTGGTCAGGAGCGGGCCAGACGGATGGCATGTCGATATTCCAGTGATGTATCAGGGGTACGCCCTCGACAGGATCCACCTTGACATCGATAAAATGGAGCCCTCCCCCAAGGGCAGGCCAGCCAGATCGTCGCGTGAAGTGAACCCAAGCGAGATCAAGGGTAGAGCGGAGGAGATAGTGAGCGAACTGAGGGTGCTCGACGCTGCTGAATACAGGGAGCCCGAGAGATGCTGGGCCGTGCCCCTCGCTTGGGGACCGTACTTGGTGGCCCACGTGAAGATATCCAGCGATGGAAGGGAGGTAGTGCCTGACTACGGCCTGACAGAGGAGGTAAGGAGGTACGTTTACTAGCTTCATAAGGCGGTTCCTCCTGCAGGAGAAGTTGCTCTCCACCCTCATCCTAGTCTACGTCCTCCTGCTCGTCCTGGATCCGAGTTTCCTCTACAGGTCTCCGTCCTACGTGAACTTGGAGGCCATCTCCCTGATCCTCTCCTTCATGCTGGTGTCCAAGCTCATGGACGTGTCAGGGGTCTTCTCGAGGGTCTCCACGTGGATCCTCTCCCTGGGGGGTAGGAAACGCGTCATCCTGCTCCTGATCACCTCCGAGCTCGTCGCCGCTCTACTCATGAACGATACCGCCCTCTTCTTCCTCATCCCGCTCGTCGTCACCCTCTACAGGATGACCGGCGGCGACCCCTCGGACATGCTCGTCCTCGTCACCATAGGCGCTAACGTAGGGTCGGCGCTCACGCCCTTCGGCAACCCCCAGAACATCATAATCTGGAGCCACTTCCATGTGCACGCGATCTCGTTCCTGCGCGTGACCTTCCCCTTCTTCCTCCTGTCCTCCGTCCTGCTGATCATCTTCTCCCTGAGGCTTCCTGGCGCGGGTGAGGGGCCGGCCAGAGTGGTTTCCATAAGGATGGATCTCAGGTCAGGGGTTTCAGCGGTGCTACTCCTGGCCGTCAACCTGGTGCTCGCCAGCTACGGATATTACCTAGTGGGAGTGGTGGTTACCCTGCTGGTCTCCCTCCTCGTGAGGAGGGAGGTGATCCGAGGGATCGACATCCCCCTCCTTGCCATGTTCGCCTTCCTCTTCATGGATTTCGGGCAGCTCTCCCACATTCTGGGATCGATGGGGATCATACCTCCCCTCGAGGGGGTGACTGCGTTAGCAGCCTCGGCCCTGCTCAGCCAGGTAATCAGCAACGTGCCTGCAACGATAACCCTGCTCAACCACACGACGGACTGGAGATCCCTCTTGGTGGGCGTGAACCTGGGAGGGACCGGTCTCATAGTCGGATCCATGGCCAACTTCATCACCCTGAGGATAGCGAATCTGAAGCTCGGGAGGTTCCACCGGATATCCGTCCCCTACTTCCTCGCATCCGCGGCGGTGTTCATCTGCCTGGCTTGGGCCGGGATCTACCCCTGAGTCCTTAAATAGAAACGGCGGTGGAAACCACGATCTCGATGCAGGCGATCCCGCCGTCCCTGGCGCTGACCATATCGGTCCTGAACCTGGCAGCCGCCCTCATAGCAAGCTACCTCTCGCTCCAAGCCTGGAGGGCCCGGAAGATGGGTGTTCCGGGCATGGGAACGATACTCGGATCCTTCTCACTCATGGTGGTCTCGTTCGTGGCCTCTGCCGGCTTTTCAGCGACCCTCTCTTCCCCTCCCCACGCCCCGCCCAAGGTATGGCTCTCCGGCCTGGCTGCCAACCACTGGTTCGTCGCGATACAGCTCTCCTTCACCCTGAGCTACCTGCTGCTGGCGGTCAGGGTGACTTCACCCGCCAGGAGGCTCTTCTCACTCGTGCCCCTCCTCCCGGCCGCGATAATCCTTTACGTTGCCTTGGCCTCTTACGGCAGGGCCTCCAAGCACGCCACCGCTGCCTACCTGGGACTCGGTGCCTCTCACATCTTGACCTTCCTCTCGCTCGTCTACGCCAAGCCTTGGTTGCTCATCACCGGCGAGATGGTGAGGCCCATCGCCCTGCTCCTGCTCATCCCCGTGCTCAGGGTGGAAGGGTGAGGAGGAAGTACCGCTCCCAGGCAGCCATAGTCATGGACATGCTGGAGGCCATATCGGCCAACCCGGGAATAGCTCCGACGAGGCTCGGTCAGGAGGTCAACGTCCCCTATTCGAGGTTGACGGAGTACTTGAGGCTGCTGAGGGAGAAGGGGCTCATCTACGAGGGGGAGAAGGGCGGGCTGTACCTAAGCGAGGAGGGGTTCAGGTACCTGACCGAGATGCGGAGGTTCAGGAGGATATTCTCCTCCTTGGGGCTCATGCTCTGATCTGACCAGATTTGACCTCACCCAATCTACAGGCCGGGCCGAAGCAAGCCGCGTGATGAATGTTCAACAACGATTTAATTTCTTTAACTCGCAGATAGCGAGTGATCGCGTTCGGTCCCGTTCCATCTAGGAGGTTCGGCCTCTCCCTCGGTGTGAACAACATCCCGCCCAAGCACTGCACCTACTCGTGCATCTACTGCCAGATAGGCAGGACGATCCACATAGACATCAGGAGGAAGGAGTTCTACGATCCCCGAAAGGTGGTGGAGGAGGTGGTGAGAAAGGCCGAGGAGACCGGGCCGGAGATCGTGACTTTCGTACCCGACGGGGAGCCCACTCTAGACCTCCACCTGGAGGAGGAGATAAGGGGGATAAAGGAGGCTCTGGACATACCCGTGGCCGTCATAACGAACTCATCCCTCCTCTTCTTGAGGGAGGTCAGGGAAGCCCTCTCCCTAGCGGATGTGGTGTCCGTAAAGGTGGATGCCGTCACCAAGGGCGTTTGGAAGCTCGTGAACAGGCCTCACCCGGAGCTTGACCTTGACGACATCTTGAGGGGGCTCCTGGAGTTCTCCTCCTCCTTCTCCGGCAGGTTACTTACAGAGACCATGCTGGTCAAGGGCATCAACGATGCAGAGGGGGAGGCAGAGAAGGTCGGCAGCTTCGTGTCCAAGCTGAACCCGGACATCTCCTACATAGCGATACCGATAAGGCCCCCGGCGGAGCCCTGGGTCGAGCCCCCTGACGAGGAGGCCCTTTCCAGCTACTACCTCACATTCAAGGAGGCGAGCGGTGTGGATGTGGAGCTCCTCACCGGATACGAGGGCCCCGGTTTCAGGGTGTCGGAGGATCCCGAGGAGTACCTCAAGGCAACCACTGCCGTGCATCCGATAAGGCTCGACTTCGCGAGGACCTTCCTCAGGGAAAGGGGAGTGGATCCCGATGGAGTGATCGAAAGGCTCGTTGGGGAGGGCGTGCTCGCGATCGTCAAATACAGGGGCAAGGAGTTCCTAGTCAGGAAACTCCCGAAAAAGGAGGTCAGCGTCGAAAAGTAGAGAGAGGCTGCCCGCACGGCGACTGCCCCCTTCGCCTCTCTTAACCTCAACCTATTCTAGGTAAACGTTCACGAACTTTACCCTCCTCCCGGTCAGCCTCTCAATCTCTTCTAGGATCCTCGGGTCCTCTAGGTCCCTTATCTCCCCATCTATCAGGTTCAGGTGGGGACGGGTATTCACCTCTATCCTCGTCTCCCCGTTCACCTGGAATATCTCCAGAAGTCCCAGATCCCTCATCGTGAGGATGTTCGAGTAGAGGGTAGAGAAGCTGATCGTCGGGAATTCAGACCTCACCTCCTCGAATACCCTCTTGAGGGAGGGGTGGGAAGGTCCCAGCCTCTCTATCACCTCCAGAAGCCGCATCCTCTGCGGTGTGATTCTGAGACCCGCTTCCCTAAGCCTGCTCACCGCCAGCTCCTTCCAGCCCACACGGCTACATCTCCCCTCAAGTATAAAACCGTCACTACTTAATAATAACTTCTAATTAAAAACACTTATTAAGTAGTAGTGTCTTCTGTCTCAGTGATAGCATGCCCGAGAGGAACAGGAAACTGATCGAGGCAGCGGGAATAGATGTCCAGAAGCTTCTGGACCTGCTGGTGAGGGCCGCGGCCGCGGAGTTCACCACGTACTATTACTACACCATTCTGAGGAGCCACGTGACTGGCGTGGAGGGAGAATCGATAAAGGAGATAGTGGAGGACGCTAGGATAGAGGACAGGAACCATTTCGAGGCCCTCGTGCCGAGGATCTACGAGCTGGGTGGGGATCTCCCCAAGGACATCAGGGAGCTCGCGGACAAGGCGGCCTGCATGGACGCTTACCTGCCTGAGGAACCCACGGTGGAGAACATACTCAAGGTCCTGCTGGAGGCGGAGAGGTGTGCCGTGTCGATCTACACTCAGATATGCGAGTACACCCACGGCAAGGATCCGAGGACCTACGACCTCGCTCTGGCGATCCTGCACGAGGAGATAGAGCACGAGGCGTGGTTCGAGGAGCTGTTGACCGGCAGGCCCAGCGGTCACTTCAGGAGGAACAGGCCAGGGGAGAGCCCCTACGTGTCAAAGTTCCTGAAGTAAGTGCAGTTCCCTTCCTCCTTTTTGGGGGACCTACAATCTCGCATTTTTCACACTCGCGGCCACGGGATTGAGGAAATACCCTTCAAATTGTAGGAAATCTTAAAATTCCCATCTAGGAGAGATGAGGTGACGAGCTTTATGGTCGAGGTGGATGAGAGGGGGGAGGGTGACAATCCCCAAAAAGGTGGGAGACTCCCTCAGGATCGGTAGGAAGGTCAGGATGAGGGTTGAAAGGGACAGGATAATAATAGAACCGATCGAGGATCCTCTGGAGGGATTGTCTGACCTCGTGAAGAGTTCCAATGTTAGTTCAGACAGGGCGGAGGAGATGGGGCGAGTAGCTTCGGAGTACCTATTCAGGTAAGCTCAGCGATGAAGTGGATGGTGGAGACGGATATCATCGTTTCCGCGATATACAGAGGGAATCCCAATCACGACCTCTCCAAGGAGGTATTCAGGGGGGACCAGGAGGATTTCCCTACTCCTTTCTCCCTCATGGAGCTGGTAACCCTTTCTGTCGGAGTCAATGACTGAGCCGTAGAGATCCCATCTTGGGTGAGGATCTGCGGTGCCCGCCAGCCCCTTCCCCTCCTCCATCCCATGTCAGCATCATCCGACCATCCATGGCCCGCTTGGACGTGCCCCCTCTCCCTAGGATACCAGAGGGGAAAAGTCGCTATTATCCCTGCCAAGATGATTACTAAGAGAAACCTCATCGCCTCCCATCTCTCACTTCTCATAAGTCCCCTCGAAGGTCGATCCAACCTCACATTAATGTCTTTACGGACGTTTTGTCCTTCTCCAGCGGTGAAAAAAGGGAGGACGGGAGGTGTGGGCGATCACTCCCTCTCCGGCAGGAAGAGACCCAACACGTTCCTCAGACCGAACGTCTTTATCACGTTCAGGAGGAAGGCCAAGAAGCCGAGGGCCATCAGGGCACCGAAGAACCACGCCCCGGCCATGTAGGGCAGGTACCTGTCGGTGAAGTAGAGGGTCCTCCTGAGCATTCCCTCCCTCCAAGCCAGTCCCATGGAGAGGGACATCCCAATGCCGCCGATGACCCACAGCCAGAAGTGAACGTTGCCCAGCTTCTCGTCCAGCTCCACGTTCGCCAGCATGGGGGTGAGCGCGTAAATGGCAGCGAACAGAATGCTGCTCAGCCCTGTCAGGAGGGTCTCGTGGAAGTGGAAGCCGGGGACCCACTGGGTGTTGTGTATTATCACGTTCAGCCCGTAGTTGGCCTGTATGAGGCCGGCCATTCCTCCCAATAGGAAGCCCACGATCCCTCCAAGCATGAACTTGATCGGCAGCGTTAACTTGAGGGGCCTGGCCAGCCAGAGGGTCATGAGGGCGGTGAAGAAGGTGAGGCCCATGGTGAAGCCCTCCCCCCACGTTATGAACTGGCCGCTGAAGAGCCTCAGGAACCAGGGTTGAGGCCTGTCAGAGAGCAGGTGGTGGCTCCAGACACCCATCGAGACTATCAGGTCGGCCAGTATTATGTACCTGACGACCTCCTCTGCGTAAAGCTTCCTGTTGGCTAGCAGGGGAGCGAGAAGGTAGAGGGTGCCCGCGGTCCAGATGAGCACGTCCCCGTCGGCTATCATGTCGAGGCCCCACCAGTAGATGTTCTTGTAGATCAGCGGGTCTATCACCAAGGGGTTGATGGGACCCACGAACATCCTGTAGAGCATGAAGCCCGCTATCAACGCTCCCGCTCCTGCCAGCACCACGGCATTTATCACGGCGTCTATCGATCCTCTGAAGACCGCAACTACGAAGACGGGCAGCTTCTCGGGCTCTCCCTTACCGTCGGTGAGCATCGGCCTCCCTATGCCCAGCCCGAGCTTCACCCTGTTCACGAATCCGGTGATCAGCTTCAGCAAGCCGCCCAGACCGAAGGAAGCGAGCAGCATGGCAGCAACCGCTGACCTGGTGCTGAGTCCCGGCTTGGATACCCTTAGGATGGTGGCGAATATGTTGAAGAGGAAGAGGAGGACCGACACCTCCGTCAGGATCAATCCCAGGGAGAAGGTCAGGGCACCGGGCTCCGGGAAGTGCACGGGCAGGGGCCAGTATATGGTGTACAGGGAGCCGTAGTAGAACAGGAATCCCGAGAACCAGATGAGGAGGACACCAGCTGCCTGCAGCCAGAGGTTGATCGATGCCAGCCTGATGCTGAAGAGCTCCCTCTTGAGGAGCGTTGGCACCAGGAAGAAGAAGGCACCCATCACCGCCATGTAGGCCCATCCGTAGGTGCCCACCAGGGGATGGACGGTCATCACCGCGTAGTAGTGGTGCTCGTCGATGAAGGGTATGTTCAGCAGCCTGGTACGCATCATCATGCCCTCTATACCAGCGAGGGCGAGGAAGAGAGAAGCCACGACCACGTACCTCAGGGTCAACTTCTCCAGGCTGAGCTTGCCCATATCAACTCCCTCCCGAAACCTGAATGGCGCCTTCCACGAACATGTAGGGGTGCTGCGGGCCCGAGTACTCGGTGGACCTCACGGTGTAGTAGCCGGGCTCGTCGAAGATCCAGACCATGGAGTTCTCGTACTTCGGGACTACCTGCATCTGGAAGACCATCCTGCCCTCGGGATCGAAGACCCCGAAGCCGTAGGTGAGGTCCTCGCTCGTCACCACGAACTTCACTGGCACTCCCGCCTCTATTGAGATGGTTCCGGCCTTGAGCGGCTTCAACTCATTTCCCTCCACTAGGAAGAACTTGTGGTCCTTCATGTGGACCCTGATGACCTGCTTGGGCTGAGGGGGATTGAACAGGTCCCAGTGGACCCACGGGACGAGGGGCGATAGGGTCACGACGTTGAAGACTATGGCCACTAGCGCTATTATGCCCAGCCATATCTTCTCCTCCCTCTCCATCTTGACCACTTCCATCACCTCCTGGGTCTGGTCAGCTTTCTGGCGTACCACACCATGAACAACATGACACCGGCAGCGTAGATCAGGTAAAACAGGTCGATGGCGTCCACAACGCTGAGCTGCAGCATAGCGACACCTGATAACTATTATCGTCACGTGTCAAATTAATCTGGTGCGAACATGTTCGGTAAAAAATGTTGAAAAACGCTAGGGTTATATTGTATCTGAAGGGGTTATGACATGAGTCATAATGATGGCGTGTTCCTCCGACCTGCCCGAGGGCTGCTGGCTAGGGGACCTGACCAGGGAGCACCCCAGGGTGAGGGCGAAGGTGCTCTCCCTCTTCACGCGGCCCGGCGCCTGCACCCTCTCACTGGTGCTTCTGACTCCCAGGGATGAGGAGGTCCTCTCCTACATCAGGTCCCACGGAGCGGTCAGGGAGGTGAGGGATGAGGGGTCCCCTGTCATAAGGGTTAAGCATTACTGTCCTCTGGCCGAAGTATTCGCGGAGACCGAGCCGCCCCGTCTTCCCTTCTCGGTGAGGATGGGCAAAGCGGAGTGGTATCACCCCCGGGAGCGAAAGGACCTCTGGGAGGCGCTGAGGAGGAAGGGCCTCAAGGTCTCGGTGAGGAGGGAGAGGGAGAGGAAGCTGACTAGGAGGCAAAGGGAGATCCTGCTGAGGGCCATAGAGGAAGGATACTACGACTACCCGAGGAAGGTGACCCTCTCGGAGCTGGCGGAGAGGCTGGGTATTTCCAAGTCGTACCTTTCGGAGACGCTGATGAAGGTGGAGAGTAAGCTCCTGCCCGAAGCCCTACTGCATCACACCTGAACGGCTAATCTCCCGTTTTGGATCTCAGGTATTCCTTGATATAGTCCGAAAATTGCTCTAAATCCTCTAGTTTCGTCTTTAGGAAATCTAGAAGTTTGTTCAGGTCGAACTCGCTGTACTGACGGACTAGGATGTTCCTGAAACCAGCCATCTGAGCTAATCGGGTGGAGAAGTCCCTCGGAATTACCCCCATTTCTCCCAACCTCAAGAAGGCCTCTCTGTATGTTTCAAGCATTTCAGCTCCTTCCTCGGAGATTATCATCTCGCTTACGTCTATCGCAGCCTCTATGGCTATCTGAAAGTTTCTCTCGATGGCGCTTCTCAGCTCATAGTTACTCCGGAGGTCCTCTAAGGTGATGTTCCTTACTACTCCTCAAATAATTCAGTGAGATCTCGAGATACTTCAACTTCTCAGAGATCTTCTCCCTGAAGAACATGTCTCTCACCTAGAGAGGATGAGCTCGGCCCTCCTCCGATCGTAATACCTCCTGTCTAGGTAGGTCCTCAGGGTGCGATAGGTGAACTCCTTCCTCATCCCCTCGTCCCTGGAGAAGAGGAGCCTGCCCTTCAGCACCTCAAACGCCAGCCTATAGCTGGCGGTATTGAGCAGGACGACGTCCACTTTGACATCCCTGAAGCTCAGGCGGCTGGCTATGTCTATGAAGGTGTTCCACATGGCGTCTTGGGGTAGGGATGGATCTAGGTAGACAGCGATGTCGATGTCGCTCAGCTTCCCCGCCTCACCCCTGGCATGGGAACCGAACAGGTAGGCAAAGATCACCTCCTCGTACTCCTTCAAGATCTTCACTATCTTCTCCACGAGCATTTCTCCTCGATTACTTCCAGAACCAAGTAAAACGTATCCGTTCCGTTGGGTATGGGTCATCAATAAGCATCTCTCGGATCTAGGGCCTAATAACCAGCTGCTAGCGGCCTTCAGGGATTATCTCCCCCAGAATTCCCAGCCTGACACCCTCCTCCCTGCATATGGTCCTGGCCGTCGAGTAGAGCCTGTCCTGATACTCCCTCGATGGATAGCCTCCTCTGAATATCTTCCGATATCCGTCAACGAGTTCGGGGAACCTCGCCTCTAGCGCCCTGAGGAAGGTCCTCTTAAGATCCCCCGGCAGGGTTAGAGCGCCCACGAAAACGTAGCTCGCTTTCCTGTCCTTAGCCTCCCTGATGGCCCTCCTTAACTCGTCCTCCCCATCACTCAGGAAGGGTATCACCGGAATGAAGGCGACGCCTGCCTCGATCCCCTCATCCCTCAGTTTCTCTAAAGCCTCGAACCTCTCGGAGGGAGGAGGGGCTCCGGGTTCGAGGAACCTGGCTAACTCGTCGTCCACGGTGGACATGGATATCGTGACCAAGGCGCCGCTCACCCTGCCCTCCAAGTCGGGTGGAAGCTCAGCCCTTCCCGCTATCTCCACCAGCAGATCCGAGTCCCTAGCAACTAGGGTCGACTTGGTGAGAACGTGCACCGGGAACCTGTAGTGCGAGATGACGCTGAGCACCTTCCTCGTTATCCCAAGCTCCCTCTCAACCTCCATGTAGGGCTCCGTGGATGTGCCCAACGCGATGAACCCGTACTCCCTTCTCGATGCCCTCCTCCTCAGCTGCCTGTCCAGAACTTCTGGGGCGTTCACCTTCGCGGCCAGCTCATGGGGTTCGCGACCGTAGCCGCCTCCTCTGGTGTAGCAGTAGATGCACGCGAACTGGCAGCCGTAATAGGGGTTCACCGAGTAGTCATCGAGGAACCAGCTGTCCCTCCTCTTATGCTTGTTCAGGACGCTCTTCACCCTGACCTTGGGGATCAAGCAAGATCACTCCCTCGGTTCGAAGGCCTTCTTGGGGCACTGATCGGCCGGCATGTCTGCCGGGACTATGTGGCCGAAGCAGTCACCCTTGCTCTCATCTATCGGCTTGTACCACTTACAATCCTTGCACGTGTACACGACATCACCTCCCTTCCCCCTTTCTTCCCCTAAGTTTGAGGAAGAACCCCTCATCCTCCAGGAGCACACTCATGAGCTCGTCCATCCTGTCCAGCTTTATGAGGATGAGGCCAGCGTCGTCCCTCCTCCTGAGGACCAGAAGCTGATCTCCCTCCTTTATGTTGAGATCTGCCCTCAGATCGGCGGGAATGGATATCTGGCCCTTGGATGTGACGGTCACGACTCCATAAACTATCCTCTTCTTTCCCTTGGTGCACACGCCCTCACTTGGATCTTCCTTACTCATGGGTATGCTCCTTACTTACCTTACTTTTCTTACTTTAAAGTGTTGTGATGCGATGACTGCTGATATCCTCGAAACCAAGACGAGGTTCGCCATCAAGAAAGCCCATCACTCCATGATCATCTTCTAAAAAGGAGGGAGGAAGTGGAGGTAGGGGTCTCCTCAACAATCGACATTCAGGACGAGGTCCTCGTAGCCTGATAAAGCATGCCTAAGGAGTTCCTAGAAGGGTGGAGGTCCTCTCTGGGCATCTCCGAGCCTCATCCCCCTTCCCTTGCCTGTGTTCACCTCAGCTCCTCTGATGACCGCCTTAGGTAGCTTGGGAGCCTCCATCCACTCCATGAATCTTTTATGGAGCCATGTCCCCAAAATCACGAAGATCGCCGTGAACATCATGAGTCCCAATGAGCTCACGATGGGATCCAGCATCGCGCTCAATCCGAAGGCGGCCCTAGTTAGTTCATTGGCGTAGGTCAGTGGGGAAATCAAGGATACCAGTTTCATCAGGAGTGGAGCTCCGCTCAGGGGGACGAAGATCCCGCTCACGAATATCATGGGAAGTCTCACGAAATTCAGGGCTATCGTGATGTTTCCCGGGGAATCGGTGGGGAATGAGGCGAACATCACTCCCATGGCCGCGAAGCACGCTGATGAGAGGATCAGTCCTATAATTAGGAGGTCGGGCCTGGCCACACTGGATCCGAGGGCCAAGATACCGATGGCTAGGGGTACGAAACCCACTATCAGTCCGTACAGGGCTCCCGCCACCACCTTACCAGCGAGTATGGAGTAGAAGGATATGGGGGCTGATAAAAGCCTGTCAAAGGTCTCGAGCCTCCTCTCGAGCGGGATCGAGAGCGGCCCTATCGAGGAAGCACTGAACATCACTACCATGGAGGTGAGGCCCGGCAGGGCTCTCTCGATGGGGAGGTCCCTCCCGATTATGAAGGACAGGAACATGAAGAACGGGAACATCACCCCGAAGAGTATCGCCCCGGGTCTAGCGTAGTAGGACTTCAGATCCTTCTTAGCTATGGCCCAGGAGGACATAAGCTCTACCCGCATCAGTTTCAGGTTCATAACATCACCCTCCAGCTAACCTCATGAACACATCCTCCAAGCTCGGACTGGATGTGTTCAGGCTCAGTATCCTCAATCCCTCCCTCCTGGCCAACTCGAACACTCCCTCTAGGACGGTCGGCGGGTCCCCGGTGTACAGCCTGAACTTGTCCCCCTCTTCGATCACCTTCTCCACTCCATCGAGGCTCTCGAGCTTCGATCTCAGCCACTCCGGTCGGTCGGAGAAGGAAACCACCACGGAGTGAGTCCTGCTCACGATCATCTTCAGCCTCTCCGGAGAATCGATCGCCGCTATCTTCCCGCGATTTATCACGGCTATCCTCTGGCATAGGGAGTTGGCCTCCTCCATGTTGTGAGTGGTGAGGAATATCGTGGTTCCCTCCCTGTTCAGCTTCCTCACGATCTCCCTCAGCAGCCTGGTCGAGGGGACATCCAGCCCGGAGGTGGGCTCATCTAGGAAGAGGATCTCCGGCTGATGCACTAGAGCCATAGCTATGGCCAGTCTCCTCCTCAATCCCTTGGACAGCTTTCCAGCCTTCTCATTCCTCTTCTCATAGAGTCCAAACATTTCCAAGAGTTCTCTAGCCCTTGCCTGCCTCTCTCCCCTTGGAACTCCGTGGATCTCGCCCGAGAATATCACATTATCCCAGACGGACAGTTCGGAGTAGACATTAGACATCTCAGGCACGAGTCCTATGCTCATCTTGGCCTCCCTTGATTCCCTCACCACATCGTGACCCGCTACCCTGGCGGTGCCCGAGGTCGGAACAGTGAGCCCGGTTAGGATCCTGACCGTGGTCGTCTTACCGGCCCCGTTCGGCCCCAGAAAGCCGAATATCTCCCTCCTCCTCACCTCGAAGGTGATGTGATCCACCGCCAGCACGGGTCCGTAATACTTGGTCAACTCCTCAACCTCAATCGCCGCTGTCACCATCATCACCCCACACCTTCTCGTAGAACTCGAGCAACTCCTCCAGAATTTCCTTCCTGGCTTCTAGAACCCTCAGGCCTTCTCTAAGTGCCAGAATACCGCTCTCAGTTATCCTGTAGATCCTCCTGCCCTCCGAATCCCACTCGGATACCAGCAGACCCCTCCTCTCCATTCTCCTGAGGGTCGTGTAGACGGCCCCAGTCTTGGGAACGTACTCCCCAAGTGTCATCCCCTTCACCTTCTCTATGATCTGATATCCATGAACCGGACCCTCGTACGCCATCTTGAGTATGAGGAGCGGCATCAGGCCGAGGGGCCCGGCGCAGGGACCGGTGCACATATATCATCGATACATCTATCAATGATACACATATAAATGCTACTGAAATCCAGCTTCGTCCTACCCATGCGCCCGGGTACTCCCAACCCCCCTACAACTGTCCTCACCGGTCACGATTACGTTAAGTGGAAACAGTGGAATGCCTCTCGAGGTGAATACGGGCCCGCTTCGGAGACTTGAATCCTTGTAAGGTGGTCGCTGGAGGACTCTGGAACCTTCGGACCCACGCGCCAGGTGCCCATACTGTTCACTCGCCTATAACCCCCCTCACAGGTCGTCCCCTAGCCGCTCCTTCCCCTTCTCAATGACGCGATTAGCAAGTACGCCAGTACTGTAGCCACAATCAAGAGGGCAGCGATGTCCAGATATTCGGAAATTATTTCCCAGTGCTCCCCGAGAACCATTCCCGAGTAAACCAGTGCTGCATTCCAGGGAATGGACCCCAAAACCGTGAGGACCACGAATTCAGTTAGACCCATACCGGACATCCCGGCGGGGAGGGAGATGACCGTCCTGATGGCAGGGGTGACCCTCCCCAAGAGGACGGCCCACTCACCATACCTGCTCATGAACCTCTCAGCGTGCTCTATCTTGGCCTTCACCAATGGGATCCTCTTGAAGGGTTCCCACCCAACCCTCAGCCCGGCCCAGTAGGCTATCAGAGATCCCGCCAGATTACCCAGAACCCCACTCGCGACCGCGAGCCAGTAGTCCATCTCACCCAAGTGCACGAGAAAGCCGGCGAAGGGCATCACCACTTCACTTGGTATGGGAATGAGCGCGCTCTCTAGGGTCATGAGGATGAATATCAGCGGGTAAGAGCCTTCCCTTATGATGGGAATCAGGGCCTCAACTACCGCCTTTATCAATAGAATCACCCTTATCATTGATCGTTCTGGATACACGCCGCGCTGCAGCACGCGGGAAGCACGACTCTGAATAACCTGCGAAGTTCTCCATGCATTCACCTCTCTCGCTGGTCTCCGCCCATCCCCCATACCACCAAGCGACGCACCCGACAGGCCAGGCGGTAAGGGAGAGACCATCTAAATACCTTCGCATCATTCCAGCCCACCCGCCGGCACTCACACCTTGGACCTGAACCGCTCATGGGAAAGCTTTTCGAAGAGCGAGAGCGCGTCACCTCTGGACCTGGTCGGTGTGAGGGGGTACTGTTGCTGAAACATAGGATGTCCCTCCTGGTACTCGCAACATTCCTCTCAGCGTTCCTGCTAGGATTGTGGATGGCACACTTCATCGGTCCCGCCGTCGAGAATGCTGGATCCCCAGCCATATCCTGCAGGTTCAGGGGAGATGAAGGTAACCTTGACGTAAAGTTGGAGGTGCTTGATGTGATAAGGGGGAGAGAGGCGAACGAGGACGTTGCTAGAGCCAGCCCGTTCAATGAAGGGCCGCCAGCGGGCTATGAGTATCTGCTCGTGAGGATCAAAGTGACCCTCTTAGATGGACGGGGCAATTTCTCGCTGAACCCCCTCTTCTTCAGGGCCGAATTCGATGGTGAGGCTGCGGGGGTGAAGCTGATGGTCTATCCGAGGGATAAGCCCTTACTCAGAGCTCACGAATTATCGCCGGGGGAAAGCGAATCGGGATGGCTGGCGTTTGTCGTACGCAGAGGTTCCGAAGTGAAACTCCAGCTGAGGCCGCTACTGCCAGAACCGGAGGGGAAATGCCTCTTAAATCTAGGCAATGAGTAAAGGGGGTTCCTGGTAAGCGTATTACAAACTTCAAGATTTAAAGATCAAAAGATCACATCAGTTAGATCCACATCCCCGCATGCGAGAAATACTCGAATTCTGGACTGATAGCGTAGCTCCCCATCTAGGAGATATGGAGTAGACCGGAGAACAGCCGCACGGCCGGAATAGCCACCGTTCCTTCAAAGCGGGGCCTACCTATAACTATTAAATGCACCGGAGCATCCTGCCTAAGATGCATCACATCCAGAAAGCCTCCGGGGATTATGAAAAATACGATAGAAACAAGCTCCTGTCAAGTCTGCTGGCGGCAGGCCTCAGCGAGGACAGGGCCATGGAAATCGTGAGGGAGGTGGAAAGTTCAGGTAGGATCTCGACGACCAGGGACTTGCACGAGATAGTCAAGGAGAGACTCCTCAGGAGGTATCCTGTCGTCGCGGCCAGATATTCACTGAAAGAGGCGATCATGAAGCTCGGCCCCACCGGTTTTCCGTTCGAGGAGTACATTGCACAGGTCTTCAGGTCGTTGGGATACCATGTGGAGACCCACCAATTCATCAGGGGGAGATGCGTGACCCACGAGATAGATCTCCTGATTGATGGACGCAAGATAGGGGAGTGCAAGTATCACAACGCTAGGGGCATATACACGGGTTTGAAGGAGGCCATGTACACCTACATGAGGTTCTTGGACATAGGGGAGATAAGAAAGCTGGATGGCGTGATCCTGATAACGAATACCAAGTTCTCTAGAGAGGCGATAGAGTTCTCCAGGTGCTACGGGCTCAGCCTGCTGGGATGGAAGTATCCCCGTCGGAGGGGCCTTGAGGCGATGATAGAGAGCAGCGGTGTCTATCCGATCACGGTCCTCTCTGGAATCCTGAGGGATGAGGAGATAACCTCCCTAATTGGTTCAGGAGTCATCTCTGTGAATCAGCTGGTGATGAGGGGGCGTGTGCGCGAAGAAGCCTATCAAGTGGCTAGAGAGCTAGTGAGGTTCGCCAAAAAGACATAACACCGACACTTGGAGAACTGAATGTATACTCCTATACATGGAAGCCTCTCTAGTCCCCTCACCATTCAATCTCCCAGTATGCCCTCTCATGTGGATAGCGGGATGAGGCTAGCCCCCTCCTCATATGATCCTTCATGGTTGAAGATGTGCTCAAACAACTGCACTTTTTTAAAATAACGATTACGTTAACAGGAGGAATACTTTTTAAATAATTTTTAGCGCGATAGTCACCGACTAAGAACTCAGCAGTTCAGGAGAGTGACTGAATGAATAATGCCAATTACGATAATCCGTTCACCTCGAACTTACTCCGCGTTGCGCCGTACTCCTCACCTTGCATCCTTATTCCCACGAACATGGGAGGTGTCCCCTTTGTTAGATGATATCCTGAGTCTGTTCAGGAAGAAGGCAAGACTCGTGATCTTGGGTCTTGATGGAGCCGGAAAAACGACTCTAGTAAATTACATCAAGAGAGGAGATCCTGGAACTACCTTTCCAACGGTCGGAGCATCGTTCGAGAGGATAAAGGTGAGAAACCTGCTGCTGGAAGTGTGGGACATAGGTGGTCAGAGGCATCTGAGGAAACTCTGGGATCAGTACGTCGAGAACGCCGATGCCGTGATCTTTATGATAGACGCAGCTGACAGGAGCAGGTTCCAGGAGGCAAAGGAGGAATTCTGGAGGGTTGTCAGTCTGACTAAGGACATACCCCTATTGGTCCTAGCCAACAAGGCTGACCTGCCGGAAGCCGCGACCGTATTCGAGATAGCCGATTATCTCGAGCTGTCCAAACTCAAGAGCGTGACCTGGCAGGTGATGTGGGTCAGTGCCCTGACTGGAATGGGACTGAGGGATGCCTTCGCATGGATTTACGAACGCGTTACCGGGAAGAAGTTGCTGAAACCCATGGAGATAGAGGGGATAGTGGTAATAGATCCTCACGGCGAGATAGTGTTCTCACACCCGAAGGAGTACGCCGACCGCTTCGGCGCCTTCATATCTGCGATTGACTCCTTCGCCAAGGACAGCCTGAAGGAGATACCCAGCTCCGTTGAGATGGGAGAGAAGAGGATCATAATGGTCAGGAGACACAGAATGACTGCAGCCGCAGTTATCTCGAGAGGTTCTCCCGAGACAAGCGTGATCTCAATGCTAGTGGAGCTGATAAGGGCGATATCTACCCAGGAAGATGAGAGAAAGATAAAGAACATCATAAAAGCAATGGAGCCTGAGAAATACTGAAAAGGGGGCGTACTTGGAAATGGAGCCTCCTAGAGCGATAATACTGGCGAAATTCGGTAGTGAAATAGAGGTGGTGGATGTGCTGCCCAAGGGGAGTTCTTTCAAGGCCGATCCCACCACTCTAGCTAGGAGCTTTCCCCTATCGGCCTCAGGCGGGGAAGTAGTGGTCTTCGAATCGTCAGAAGGAAACTGGATCTCAAGCATGACGCTCAAGCTCAAAAGCGAGGGACCTCGACCCCTGCTGGTCTCAATAATAGCAGTCTATCCTGACAGGGATTCTGTGGTAACCTCCGTGGCGAAATTCCTCAACCTACGTGATAGGATCCGAGAAATGAAAGAGATCACCGTGGAACGATTGAAAGAACTCCTCCCCAGCATAGCGAGCACCTTGGCTGGTTCCGATGAGGAATTGAATGCACGCTCGGAGGTTCGCAGGGCCGGCGGGAGCAGGATCGTCAAAAAGGGATATATGTTCTTCGTGGGGGGTGGTTAATTGGCTGCGGGTCCTTCTCTCAACATCTCGGTATATTTGATCGCCCATCTTCTGGCACTCGTGATCCTCGTGCTGCTGGTGGTCAGAGCGCTGGGCAGTTACTGGAAATCAAGGGAAACTAGGGACTTGGTCACATTGATAGTCTACTCATCCTTCGCCATCAGCGAGCTTGCTCTCGTCTGGTTCGCAACGATACACGGCAGTCCGTTCGTATTCGAACCGTACCCGTGGTTCCATTCGATTCCTTGGCTTCTCACTGCCTCTGCAGTATTCCTATCGTCGGCAGCCATGGCCTTCCTCTCGTCTTGGCTGATGGACATGAAGAGGCTTTGCGTCGTCCCATGGATAATCTTGGGCGTCTCCGTCACATACCTATTCCTGATAGATTATCTGCTCAGGACAATATCGCCGTTCGGTTCGGTCACATCAGCCCAGCCTACCGTCAAGGTAATCGTGAGGCAGATAATGGCCGTGACCTCCACCATATTCCTGACTCTGGGAGTCATGGGCTACATAACCATGATCTACCTCTACACGAAGATACGTTCGGTGAGGATTCTGGCCTTCTTGATAGCCACCGGGATAATAGGATTCATAGACTTCTTCGGCGACGCCATACTGCACTTGCTTCCGTCAGCAATCGCGGGAGAGGTGAACCCATCTCACCGCTTGCACTTGGGCATGCTCATCAGCATTCCCGTGAACGTCGTGTATCTGTCTGCCATGCTCCTTCTCCTGCTCTCGGAGTTCGGAGTGCTCGACAAGATATTCAGCCAGAGGAAGTTAAAGGTGGTGGAGGAGAGCTGGATAGACAGAGCCCTCAAGGAGCTGGAGTGAAAAGCGAGCCTGGCTCTCGGGAGAGGGTCAGCTTTCATTCCTGTCTCAGCCCATTTTTCTTCCAGGTGCGTGACCGATTCTGGCGACTCAACCACTTGGTGGGGTGTCTTTAAAGGGGGAGGACGGTGAACGCTCCGAAATAGTTCCCGCTCTACTAAGGACCACTGACTACCCACATATCCATGCTTCCCGACCGTGAACCAAAAACTTATTTCACCATCCAGACCTATGTACAAAGAAGAATGAAATGATGCGAGATGTCAAAACTTCCACGGTATTTGGCCCCTTAATCGGTCTGACCTTTCCCAATTTGGCCCGAGAGTGGTCAGCTCACAACGCATCACACCCAACAGTCCACCTCAAGAATGTAGGCCCCATCCGAAGCCTGTTTGCCATGGGACCCTGGAAACTCGGAACTGAGAGCGGACTTAGGTTAAATGGAGTGTAGGGAGAGATGCTGCCTAGATCTTTTGCATATCTGCTCTTCCTGACCTCCCTAACTCTATCATCTATCTCATTAACCTCCCTAACCACCTCATCGTTGCTCGATAAGTCCCTGCTCGTGTTCGAGAATGTGGTGAGGGGAACGGCTGTCCTCAGGCAGATCGGATCCACCGAGACCGTGACGGAGCAAAGCGGAAACCTCTCTACGGTACTGAACTACATCAGACATTACAACTCCATTAAGGAGAAAATTCGGATGAAGGTAAAGAAGGAGGGGTTGGAGGTTCACACTTACAGGGTCGGCCTCATCGGGACATTTTTGGCCTTCCCCTTGGAATCCCTCCCTCAAGATCTCAGGGAGAAGGCTTTGAAGCGCATGGAAGGGTTAAAGATCGAGCTCAGGGAGAGAGGTTACAACGAGAGCACGATAGAGAGGGCCCTAGAGATACAGAGGAAATTCGCTTTAGTGATCCCGATAGAACCCATAGGGATAGGGGAGGGGTTTCCCAAGCATCTGCTTCCCTTCATCAAGCGCGGAACATACCCATCGACCGATCTGGAGTGTGCCATAACGTCCAGCATCTTCTCCGCATTGGAGAAGATTACCGGACCCCCTGAGACCATCAACATAACGGTGACGAGGCCAAGAGCCCCGAATAAGGGAGCCGTCCAGAGTGTTGTGAAGTCCTATCGTGTAGTCGGGATCATGGAGGATGTATCCCCATTGGTCCTGATGGAATGGTTGTCGCTGAACAGGACGGTCCTGATGACCGAGAAGGGTTTGTCCAAGCTATCAGGTGGGGATCTGGATGAGACAACCGACCTGAGGATCGTGGTGACCGGAGACCCGACCGAACTGAGGCGTAAGATCTCAGAGCTGAATAACGACCCCTTGCTCCGAGATAACGGGCTCGTGTTGGTACCGACATCGCTGTTCATGGGTAGAATGATACAGGAGGCGGAGGAGAGGGTCGACAGGATCACGAACTCCCTCCGGACGATAGGCGTCATAACAGGACCCGTGATCCTCATCCCTGTGATCGTCATACTAATGAAACGTTTTCGAAGGGAGTTCGCACTTGAGGTGATTCTGGGAAGGGCTTGGGGCGAGATGGCCAGAGAAGTACTCCTGAAAGGAGCTCTAACAGTCTTAATGGGCTCCTTGGCCGGTGCAGTCTTGGGATCGTTCTTGGGCAGATCCCTGTCGGAACAAATCCTGTCCTCAATAGGACTACCGATCATGTCCGGAGAAGCCGCCCTGGAACCTCTAGTTCCCCTGGGAATGACGGCCATCTACTTGTTAGTTGCGTTCCTCTACGTCAGCCGCATTGGGAGGAGGGAAGTATCCTCGGTCGTTCGATGAAGGGGAAAAGGAAAGGACCCTAAGGCCCCCTCTCTTCTAACTCTCATTCAAGAAGAAACTCGTCTCCGACAGGCCCGTCCTCCACATGAAAATCAGGGATGAGAGGACGGTGGATGCGGGTAGAAGGATCGTGTAGGGCGAGGACCCGACGAGGAACTCCCACCTGTACTTCCAGAGATCGATCAGGCTCTTGCCAGTTAGGAATTCCCCGAACAAAATCCCGTATCTCCACGCGAGGAATGTGCCCAAGCCCGTACCTGCGAGGGTGAATACAGCCGTCAGCGAGAGATCCATAGCGGTCAGGGTCGACCATTTCCTGCCGCCCATCAGCAGGAGGCCGTAAATCTCTGCCTGCCTCTTCATCTCGATGAGCTTAGCCGCCACCAGGCCCACCACCGACATGGCCGTGACCGCCACCATAAGTAACTTGGAGAGATCTCTGTATGAGTTGAGGAAGTCCAAGGCGAACTCCTCGGACACGCCGACGTATCTCACGTGCCTCGACCCGACTATCTTGATCAGCTCTTCAATGCCCGGTCCGACCTCGCCGAACCTCAACTTCAGGAGGTACACTTTACCCTCCGGCTCCACATCCAGAATCGCGAGGACCGTTCTCCTGTGTGGGGAGAGGGACCACGCGGCGAAAGTGCCGACGAGCCTGCACCCAATCGGAATATCGTCAACCTTCAGGGTGATCTCGGATCCCAGGGGAGGGGAGCCCATCTCCAGATAGGACGACTCGGTCACCGCGCATTCACCGCCCTCGGAAGGGTACCTTCCCCTTATCAGATCCGGCAGGGCTTCCTTTGGAACGTCCTCCATCATTACTACCCGGGAAGTTCCCACGTCGTCTAGGGTAGAGGAGAACCGCCTGATCTCGTATAAAGCCTCCAGCCCGCTCATCTCCCTTATCTCCCTCAAAGCGCTCTCATTGAGGGAGGTATCTACGACGAGGAAGCCCACGGTGCTCTCCATGAACCTGTGAACGGTCTCCTC
>Ga0256835_1000496_pt1 | contig 29221 bp, 34 predicted proteins | sample PIR30metaG_FD_185972 | JGI IMG/M metagenome (GOLD analysis project Ga0256835, IMG submission 185972) | Hydrothermal vent microbial communities from East Pacific Rise, Pacific Ocean - PIR-30 | ecosystem: Environmental > Aquatic > Marine > Hydrothermal vents | place: Pacific Ocean: East Pacific...
GGCCGTGCTCCGCGAGAGGCCGGCCTCGCGGAGACGCTCGCGCAGGGAGTGGACGTCATCGTCTTTCACCTGATAGAGCACGCCCAGGGAAGAGACGACCACTTCCTTGGCCACGAAGCCCGTGGCCAGACTCACTCCTAAGCGCCAATCGAACCCCAGGGGTTCCACCACGGGGGCCAGGGCTTGGCCCAGCCGGCCGATGTAGCTCTCCTCTATCGGCGGGGCCTGCCCGTTGACCCTGGGAAATGCCGTAAGGGCCCAAAGTATGACCGAGCAAATAAGGATCACCCCTCCCATCTTCTGGAGGTAAACCTTGGTCTTCTCCCACATGTGAAGGAGAAGACTCCTCAGGGTCGGCATTCGGTAGGGAGGGAGTTCGAGCACAAAGGGAGTGTCCTCTTCCTTGATGAGCACGCGGCTAAAGAGTTTTCCCAGGAGCATGGCCAGGATGATTCCCAAGGCGTAAATTCCGAAGATAACGCGGCTTTCCTGGCCAGGAAAAAAGGCTCCAGCAAAGAGGACGTAGACGGGAAGGCGGGCCGAGCAACTCATCAGCGGGTTGATGAGGATCGTGAGGATACGATCTCTTTTGGTTTCAAGGGTGCGCGTGGCCATGATGGCCGGCACGTTACAGCCAAACCCCATGAGCAGAGGAATGAAGGACTTGCCGTGAAGCCCGAGGAAATGCATTACCCGATCCATGATGAAGGCGGCTCGCGCAAGATACCCGGTGTCTTCGAAGATGCTGATGCCCAAAAAGAGCAAAAGGATGTTGGGCAGAAAGACCAGCACTCCGCCCACGCCACCGATAATGCCGTCTATCAGCAATTCCTTAAGGAGACCGTCGGGTAGACGAGCAGAGAGCACCCTGGCCAGGAGGTCCACTCCGTATTCGATGGCGGCCACGGGATAGGCCGCGAGGGTAAAGGTGAGATAGAAGAGGGCATACATGGCCAGGATGAAGATGGGAAAACCGAGAAAACGGTGGGTAACTATGTCGTCAATGCGGTCGGAAAGGGTGCGCCGATCAATGGGGGAGACGCGCACCACCTCACGGAGGGCCCCGGCAATGAAGCCGTAGCGGGCTTCGGCGATGATGGCCTCCGGGGTGTCATCAAGCAGTTCCCGCAACCGGGTTTCACTGCGTTTTAGCTGTTCCAGAACTTTCTCGGTCCCCGGGATGGAGGAGACCTTTTTCAATATTTCCCGGTCGTTTTCGAGCAATTTGATGGCCAGCCAGCGAGGGGGATACTTCTCGCGCAGGGCGGGTATCTTTTCGATTTCCTCGACCAGGGCGCGGATTTCCCTCTCTACCTCTGGGCCGTAGTTTATGCTTACCGGGCGTGATTTTAGGCGCCCTTCGGCCACGGCGACGATTGTTTCGAGCAGCTCATCGAGCCCGAGCCCCTTGGTTCCCACCGTCGTGACCACGGGGACCCCGAGGAGCCGGGAGAGGAGTTCGGTGTCAATGATGATGCCCCGGGCCTTGGCCACGTCGATCATGTTTAGGGCGAAAATCAGGGGGCGCCCGAGTTCCATGAGCTGTACCGCCAGATAGAGATTGCGCTCCAGATTGGAGGCGTCGATCACGTCCACGACGACGTCGGGGCGGTCCTCGAGGATGAAGTCTCGGGCGATGATCTCTTCGATGGAATAGGCGGTGAGAGAATAGATGCCCGGCAAATCGACAATACGGATGGTGTGTCCTCGATAAACGAGGCTACCTTCCTTCTTCTCGACGGTTACCCCCGGCCAGTTCCCGACTTTCTGTCTGGCACCGGTGAGGGCGTTGAAGATGGTGGTCTTACCGGCGTTGGGGTTGCCGGTAAGGGCGACGGTGATCTCCATCAGGAGACCTTTTCCACTAAGATCTTGGCCGCCTCTTCGTGGCGGAGGCTGACGTGATAGCCTTTGATTTCATATTCTACCGGATCTTTGAGGGGGGCGTAACGGATGACTTTGACTTCCGCGCCGGGGATGAAACCCATTTCCATCAGGCGGAGCCGGAAGGGGCCGTTTCCTTTGATCTTCACGATGCGTCCTGTTTCACCCGTGCGCAGATCCTCCAGACGCAAGACCACCATCGCTTGCTCCTCCAACGGGGAACTAGGAGATTTCCTTTTTGAGACATTCAGGACAGTAGCCGATGAGCTCGAAACGAAACCCGGTGAGGCGATAACCGAAACGCTCGCTAACATCCCTTTCGATCTCGCGCAGACGCTCGTCGGTGAATTCATCCACCCGGCGGCAAGTAAGACAACGAAGGTGGGCGTGAGGCTCGTGCCCGTAAACGTGCTCATAGTGCATGTGGCCGTCTTCGTGATAGACCTCCTGGATCAGGCCACAGTCTTTGAGCAGGGGAATGGTCCGATATATGGAAGCCTTGGAGAGTTTCTTGCCTTTGTTGCGCAAACGCAAATAAAGCTCGTCTACGTCAAAGTGGTCATGGATTTCAAAGATTTCCCGCACGATAATTTCCCGTTCCGGGGTGAAACGCAGCCCCTTGCGCCTGATATATTCGCGAAAAATATCGATTTCCGGTACTTGCTCGGGCTCTTGTCCTTTTCCCTTCTTTGTCCGTGCCATGAACCGATTTCTCCCGTCTTAAATAGTTAAGACTGATGAAACTGAGACAGTTGAATTTCTTTAACAATTTTTTAACCAATTAGTAAAAGATTAGGTCCTCTTTTGTCAAGCACCGCTTTTCAAGCCCCCTCCTTCGCGGACCGATTCGAGGAAGAGATTTTTTTAATTTTTGCAAGGGTCGGATCATGCCTCAAAAACGGGGAACGCTTCTTTTGAAAGGTTACCCTCCCGAGAGGGAGACAGAAATAGCCGCCTTTTTGGCCCGCTACGTGCGGAACAACGGGAACGATCTGGAAGGCATAAAGAGGGTTTTGCGGAAGGTCCCGCTCATCCTGGGGAGGGACATCCCGGAAGAAGAGGCCCGGCTTTTCATGGAAAGGCTCTCTTCGCTGGGCGCGGAAGCGGCCTTCATCCCGTCGAACAACAACCATCAACCGGCTGATACCCACAGGGAAGCCACGGAAGACATCCAGGAGGCCGGGAAAGACTCCCGGGAGGCCAAGGAGGGCCCCCGGGAGGCCCAGGAAGCCCCCGGAGACATCGGGGAAGCTTCCGGAGACACCGGAGAAGACCCCGGAGATGCAAGGGAGGCCGGCGAGGAGCCCGTGTTCGACGAGGCGCTCGGCGTTTTCGAAGAGGCATCCGCCGCCGGGAAGGGAGAGTCTTCCGGTCATCACATTGATGAGGACCGGCTACTGAAAGACATCTTCGCCGAAGAGAACAAGCGCACCAAGCATTCGGCTCCGTTCTGTCAGCGCTTCAAGAAGCGCCTACGTTACGAGCTCTACCGGGTGAACAAAGAATTTTGGCTGGTCCTCTCCATGGTGAGCATCATGGCTTTGATGAATTATCTCGTTGACTCACAACGCCTGCTCTTGAGCCTCTACATCCTGCCCACCGTGCTCTCGGCCTATTATTTCGGGCGGCGCCATGCCGTTTTCACCGCTCTGGCCAGCATCACGATGGTCCTCTTCATTCTCTACTATCTGCCCCAACTGCTGCACACCGATCCCATCCTGCGACTCGATCCGGAAGGCTGGCGCGAGCTGGTGGCCTGGGGCGGCATCCTCATCGTCACGGCCTACGCCATGGGCACCCTTTACGAAAAATACAAGGAGAAACTGCGAGAACTCCAGAAGACCTACCACGGGGTCCTCCTGATCCTGCGCCACTTCATTTCCAAGGACGAATACACGGAGAACCATTGCTATCGCGTCTCCATTTACGCGGTGAAGATCGCCCAGTATCTCGGGCTTCCCGAGGAAAGAATAGAAGACCTGCGCGCGGCGGCCCTTCTCCACGACATCGGAAAGCTCAAGATCAGCCGCGAGATCCTCTACAAAGCCGCCAAGCTCACCCAGGAGGAATTCGAGGAGGTGAAGAAACACGTCACCTCCAGCGCCGAGTTGCTCGAGCCCATGCAAGACGCTCTCGGCCGCATCATTCCCATCATCCTGGCCCATCACGAGAAGTGCGACGGGTCGGGCTATCTCGGCCTGGACTGCGGTGAGATCCCCATCGAGGCCAAGATCCTGGCGGTGGCCGATGTCTACGACGCCCTGGTGAGTGATCGGCCCTATCGCAAGGGGCTCTCTCCCTTCGAGGCCAAGGAGATCATCGTCAAGGGGGCGGGCAAGTACTTCGACCCGCAAGTAGTGGCGGCCTTCGTCAAGGCCTTTGATCGCGGGGAAATGGACGTGCCGCGCATCGTGGTGTGAGCTTGCTAGTTGGGGTTTCCTCGCTAAAATAGCCTTCCATGACTCCGGGACTCATTCCTCAAAAAGACGGCTCTTTCGCCATCAGCATCGAGCTTCCGGGCACGGTGGTTGCGGCCCAGGTCCTGAGCGTGCTGGCGGAACTGGCCGCCCAGGGCGCGGTGGTGCATCCGACCACCGCCCAGAAGATCATGGTCCTCGGGCTCAGCGAGGAAGCGGCCAAGGCCGCGCTGGAAAAGCTCGAAGCCGCCGGGGCCATGATCCGCAAGTCCGGCAAGAGCCTTCAGCCGCGCACCTGCGTGGGGCTTCCCTATTGCAAGATCGCCCTCAAGGAAACGTTTTCCCTTTCCCGGGCCATCTACGAGGCCTTTCCCAACGAGGAACTGCCGCACAAGCTGAAGGTGGCCATCTCCGGTTGCCCGGCCTGTTGCTCCTGGGCCAACATGATCGACCTGGGGTTTGTCGGCGCGCGGGAAGGCTTCAAGGTCTACGTGGGAGGCAAGGGCGGCTACCAGCCGAAAGCCGGGGCCTATCTCACCCTTGTTTCCGGTGAGGACGAGGCCGTTTCCCTCATGCGCGGGGTGCTGGCCTTCTTCAAGGAGCGCGGACAAAAGAAGAAACGCCTGGGCGCGCTCCTCGAAGGGGAGGGCCTGGCGGACCTCAAGAAGTTTCTCGGCCTAGAGGGTTAATACCAGCCGGCCCCGAAGAGGGCTTCCTTGGCTTCGGCCAGCGTCTGACGCGCAAACCGGCGGGCCTTTTCGTTGCCCGCCGCCACGATCTCTTCGAAGAGCCCGGGGCGCGATTCGAGCTCCTCTCTCTTTTGCCAGAGGGGACGCAGGCTCTCCACCACCTTTTCCGCCAGTTTCTGCTTGCAATCCCGACAGCCGAGCTGCGCCGCCTTGCACGCTTCTATCACCTCGGCCTGCTCCTCGGGCGAGAAGTAAAGCCGGATGAGATTGAAGGCCACGCACCGATTTTCCGGGTCTCCCGGGTCGCTCTTCCGCGGCCGCTCGGTGTCCGTCACCATGGAGAGGATCTTCCGGCGCACCGTTTCCTCGTCGTCGGTGAGAAAGATGGCGTTGCCAAAGCTCTTGCTCATCTTGCGGCCGTCTATCCCGGGGACCTTGGGCACCTCGGAGAGCAGCGGCTCCGGCAACGGGAAGACCTCGGTCCGGTAGAGGTAGTTGAAGCGCCTGGCAATTTCGCGGGTGAGCTCGAGATGGGGCAACTGATCCACGCCCACGGGGACCTTGTGGGCCTTGTAGATGAGGATGTCCGCGGCCTGCAACACCGGATAGCCGAGGAAGCCGTAGGTGGCGAGATCTTTCTGCTTGAGCTCCCGGATCATGTCTTTGTAAGTGGGGTTGCGCTCCAGCCAGGAAACCGGCGTGATCATGGCGAAGAGGAGGTTGAGTTCGGCGTGTTCCTTGATGGCGGACTGGATGAACAGCACGGATTTTTCCGGATCAAGCCCCACCGTGAGCCATTCCAGGAGCAGTTCCCGGGAGAAAGAGGGGATCTTCTTCGGGTTTTCGTATTCCGTGGTCAGGGCGTGCCAATCGGCCACGAAGTAGAAGCAGCGATAGTCTTCCTGGAGCTTGAGCCAGTTTTTGAGCACGCCGTGCAGATGACCGAGGTGCAGGGGACCAGTGGGCCTCATGCCGCTCAAGACGCGTTTTTCACTCACAGCCAGACGCCTCCACGAAAGATATGACTCAGGTACAGGATCGCCGGGAGTATAATTTTTTGGATGGTGCCTGTAAAGATGAGAAGGAGCAGGATAATGAAGCCGTAAGGCTCAAGACGTGTGTATTTTAAAGCAAGCTCTCGCGGGAGGAGTCCGGTGAGGATGCGGCTTCCGTCAAGCGGCGGAATGGGAAGGAGGTTGAAGACGGCAAGCCCGATGTTGAGCTGCACTCCCAACGCCAGCATGAGCATGAGGGGGCGCCCGAAGAAGACCACGGCCTTCTCTCCGAACAGAGAAAGGGGCCAAAGGAGATAGGGGAAGAACCGCAGGAGCAACCCGCAGAGGGCGGCGAGCAGGAAGTTCGAGGCCGGACCGGCCAGGGCCACCCACATCATGTCCCGTCGGGGATGGCGGAAGTTGCGCGGATCAACGGGCACGGGTTTGGCCCAGCCGATGGCCTGGGTGATGATGAAGGCGAGGGTGCCGAAGAGGTCCAGATGCTTGATGGGGTTTAGTGTGAGTCGGCCGGCCATCTTCGGCGTGGGGTCTCCCAGCCAATACGCTACGAGCCCGTGCGCTACTTCGTGGACCGTGACCGCGGCCAGCAGGGGGACGGCCATGACGATGAGGAGGTGGAGGTCAGGCAGAAAAGACATCGGCAAACTCCTTCTTCAGGAAGCTCCATTCTTCGGCCTCGTTCCTTACCAGACCGTCGAGTCGGGCGGCGCGCAGTCTTTTTAACATCTCTCCGAGTTTTGGCCCAGGAGGAATGCCTGCCTGGCGCAACTTTTTGCCGGAAAGAGAGGGTCTGACCGCAAAGAGCTCGCGCAAGGCCCTTTCGATGAGGGGAAAGAGGGCCGGGTCGCTTGCGGCTTCAGCCACGAGCACCTGAACCGGCAGGCGTTCGAGGAAGAAGACCTTTTCGCTCGTCGGCGCGCGGGAGACGAGGAATTCCCTGCGGCGCAAAAGCTTTTCGCGCTCTTCAAGGAGTGAGGAGAAGCGGTCCTCGGCCAGACCGCAGAAGGGGGCCTCCTCCCGGCGCGCCAGGAGGAGGGCCAGAGCCTCGAGCAGGGCTTCTTTCTCGAGTGTGTCACGCAATTTGAAGAGCCGCTCAAGGGTTTCGGGCCCTGCCGGTTGCGAAAAGAGATGCCCGAGGAGGCCTTCCCCGCGCAACCATTCGATGACCGCGCGCGGGTCCTCTTCTTCGAGCAGGCGCAACCATTCGTTGCGCAACCGCGCGGGGGAAAGGAGCTTCGCCACCCCCAGCCGCAGGGCCAGGGAAAGGGCCTTCCGGGTGGCCGGGCTCAAGTCCCAGCCGAAGCGGACGGCGTATCTGGCGGCGCGGAATATCCTGGTGGGGTCGTCAACGAAGCTCAGCGGATGATGGATGCGGATCTTCCCCGCAGCCACGTCCTTGAGCCCGCCGAAGAAGTCTATCAGCCGCCCGAAGTGGGGGCGGGAAAGGGCCAGGGCAATGGCGTTGACGGTGAAGTCCCGCCGGAAGAGGTCTTCGAAGACGTTTCCGGGGACCACCTGCGGGAGGGCCGCCGGCGCTTCGTACTCTTCCCAGCGCGCGCGGGCCAGGTCTATCTCGTAGTCGCCCCAGGTGAACTTGAGGGTGTCGAAGAGGGAGCGCTTGCATCTTCTCGCCCCCAGCTCCTCTTCCAGCTTCTTTCCCAGCAGTTGCGGATCACCGGCCACGACGAAGTCGAGATCGTGGGGCAAGCGCCCGAGGATCAGGTCGCGCACGGCTCCGCCCACCAGATAGGTCTCAACCCCCAGCTCCTGAGAAGCCAGATAGAACCAGGCCAGGAGCTCCCGCAAGGGTTTGGGCACGGCTTCCATCAGAGACGGATGGCGCGGGAGGGCGAGCCCGGAGAAGAGGAGGGTCTGGGCGGAGACAAGCCCCACCGGCTTTCCCTTCTCGAGCACCAGGGCGCGCTGCATGGGGTTCCGCAGGAGCAGGGCGAGTTTTTCCGGCGGGGCCTCCTCCTCGGCCTTGACGAGGGGGAGATCCGGATTGGCCAGATCCCCGGCGCAAAGGGGCAGGGAGAACCGACGCGCCTTGTCTACGTAGTGGCGACGGAGGAGCCCGGAGATCTCCTCTCCCCGGCAGACCAGGAGGCATTCGTCTCCAAAACGTTTCAGTAGGTCTTCGGCTTCGTGGAGGTCGGCGTGGGCGGGGATGGAGCGCACGGGTTTGGTGCAGAGGTCTGCCAGTTTCATCGTCTAACCCCGGGGATGATAGCGGGCGTGGATGCGGCGCAGGGTCTCGGCCTGGACGTGGGTGTAGATCTGGGTGGTGGAAAGCGAAGTGTGCCCGAGCAGGGCTTGGACCGTGCGCAGATCGGCCCCTCCTTCGAGCAGATGGGTGGCAAAGGAATGGCGCAACACGTGGGGCGTTACCCGGGAAGGGTCCAGTCCGCTCTTGAGGGCGTACTCCTTGAGCATTTGCCAGAAGCGCTGACGGGTCAAGGGTTTGCCGCGACGGTTGAGGAAGACCTGGGGCACGTCGGTGCCCGGACGCAGGAGTTTGGGGCGTCCGTGGAGGAGATACCTCTTGAGCGCCTCCTTAGCGGGGTCCCCTATGGGGACGAGCCTTTCCTTTCCTCCCTTGCCCTTCACGCGCACGAAGCCCACCTCGAGGTTGAGGTCGAAGAGGCAGAGGCCGATGAGCTCCGAGACCCGAAGCCCGCAGGAATAGACCAGCTCAAGCATGGCGCGGTCGCGAAGCCCGATGGGTGAGTCGGCCTCCGGGGCCTCCAGCAGGCGGCGGACCTCTTCCACCGAAAGCACGAGGGGGAGCTTCCTCTTGGGCCGCGGGCCCTCGATGAGAACGAGCGGGTTTTCCTGAAGGCCGTGCTCGAGCACCAAGAACTTGAAAAACCCGCGCAGGGAGGAGAGCCGCCGCGCAATGGTCTCTTCGACCAGCTCCCTCTTTCGCAACTGGGAAAGATAGAGCAAAAGATGCGGGGCCTTGATCTCTTCGGGCGAGCTTACGCCCTGGGTCTCGAGGAAGTTCAGGAAGTCGGAGAGATCCGCGGCGTAGGCCGCAACCGTCTTCTCCGAATAGCCGCGCTCCACCGCCAGGGTGGAGAGATACTCGTCTACGAGAAAATGGAGATCCATCAGGCCCTGATCTCTTCGAGCACCGAAAGGGCGGTGTCCCGCACTTCGTCTTCCTTGGCGGTCATGGAAAGCACCCGCACCTTGCTCACGAAGCCCTGCTGTTCCACCAGGCCCTTTTCGGGATAGAGCTCCTTGAGGGCCTGGAGAGCCTGGCAGACGATCTGGCCATCCTTGTGGTCGAGGAGGAGGATCAGGGTGCCCCAGTCCTCAGGGAGCCCGTACTCCTTGACGTAGTCCCGCACGGCCTTGTGAAACCTGTTGGTGCCGTAAGATTTGTGGATCTTTTCGAGCGCCTTGTCGTGCTCCTTGCTCCCTTTCTTTCCGGCGAAGAGTTTCTCTACTTCCTTGAGATAGCGCTCCTTGAGCCACTTGGACTTGAGGGCCTTTTCCACCTGGGTTTGCGAATGGTCCCGCCGACGCGTGTGGGGGCTGCGGTCTCTCATGCGGTCTATCTCTCGCCAGGATGGACGATCACGGTCATCGTCGTAAGGCATCTTTTACCTCCCGCAGAACTCAAAGTAGAATTCGACATCCGGAAGTCTTAAGGCCGTCAGCTCTCCACCGTAGACACAACCCGTATCTATCCCGATCTTGTTGCGCGCGACAAAGGGCGTTGAAAAGGGTGTATGACCAAAGATAACACGTTTGCCCCAGTCATAGTCGGAGAAGATGAACTCTCCGCGGATAAAGAGGAGGTCTTCCGGTCGCTGGGCGTGTAAGGGGCGCCCGGGCCGCAGGCCCGCGTGGACGAAGATGTATTTTTCCGTCTCCCAGTAGTAGGGAAGCCCGCGCAGGAAGGCGACCACCTCGGGCGGGACGTCGAGCTTGCCCCCGCGGCTGAACTGGGCCAGGGTGACGTCTCCGCCGTTCAGGAGATACACGTCCTCGTCCACTCCGTGGAGATAGCGCAGGAACATCCACTCGTGGTTTCCCATGAGGGGGATGACCCGGTCGCCGAAGGCTTCCTTGAGTTCCATGACGCCCTCCAAGGTGAGGCGCGGATCCGGGCCGCGGTCAATGTAGTCGCCCAGGAACACGAGATAGTCTTCCTCCCACTCGATGGGGAGCTTTTGTAGCAATCTTTCGAGGGCTTGAAAACAGCCGTGAATGTCTCCGATGGCGAAGATGGCCATTTCTTAGAAAGTGAGCCAGAGGAGTTTGCGAGCCGCCCGCTGATCGAGCCTGGTAAGGCCCACTTCCCGGGCCCACTTTAGGGCTTCCTCATATTCCTCTTTTGTGAGGCGCCGGTCAAGAGGCGGATACCGCCACGCCTCACCGCACGGATAGTACTGGTCCATGATGTTCACGTAAGTGTGGGGCGAGATCTCCTCGGCGATCCACTTGAGGATTTCCTTGGTGCCGGCGAGCCCCCCGGGGAGGACGAGATGGCGGATGAGGAGGCCACGTCTGGCAATGAACTCGTCGTCGAGGACCAAGTCGCCCACCTGACGGTGCATTTCCTTGATGGCCGCCCTGGCTACCTGCGGATAGCGGGGCACCTTGGAGAGCCTCAGGGCGATCTTTTCGTCCCAGTACTTGAAGTCCGGCATGTAGATGTCCACGATGCCCTCCAGCAGGCGCAGGGTCTCTACCTTTTCGTATCCGCCGCAGTTGTAGACCAGGGGAATCCGAAGCCCCTTTTCCGCGGCGAGCACCAGGGCCTCGACGATGAAGGGCACCTGATGCGTGGGCGTGACGAAGTTTATGTTGTGGCAACCCCTGGCCTGGAGGGCGAGCATCATGCGCGCCAGGTCTTCGGTGGAGACCTCCTCGCCCTCGCCGAGATGGCTGATCTCCCAGTTCTGGCAATAGACGCAGGCCATGTTGCAATGGGTGAAAAAGATGGTGCCCGAACCGCCGTAGCCCACCAGCGGCTGTTCCTCCCCGAAATGGGGGCCATAGCTCGAGACCTTCGGGCGGGCGAGCACCCGGCAAAACCCCTTCTCTCCCTTGAGGCGGTTGACCCCGCATTCGTGCGGGCAGAGGTCGCAGGAGGCGAGCTTCTCCCGCAGGGCGGCTGCCCGTTCCCGAAGTTCCCCCCGTTGATGGAGCTCCAAATAGGCGGGTGTGTTCGGATGTTCCGCCATCTTCAGCTTTTTTGTTCCGGTAGATCCTCTACCTGGACGTTTGCCGGTCACCCTACGCCGTCGTAGAAGAAGAGGATCTTCTTTTCGGCTTCGATCTGCTTCGGAGAAAGCGGGCGAGGTTTTCGAGTCTCGAGGATCTTGAGCATCTCCTCCCGCGAAGGGATGTCCTCCAGGCTGTGCCCCACGGGCTTCTTGGTCTGGGTGTCGAGGACGGAGTATTCCTCTCCGTTTCCCTGCACGCAGATGGGCGGCGGGGCCTCGGGGTTGAGCAGGCGCGCCGCGGCAATGGTGCCCCGCTCCCGGCTGACCACGGAGCCCTCGTTCAGGCGGAGGCAGATGGCGGGGCGCCCGTCCAGTTCGGCGACGATGTCCGCCTTGGTGTAGAGGCGCTTGCCCGGAATCTCCACCACCAGGGGCACGAGGAGCCGGATCTCCTCCGGACGATAGCCCTTTTTCTCCACCAGGAAACGGACGATCTCCTCGCGCGTCTCCCGGAAGGGATCAAGGGCGCATTCACAGACACCGGTTTCGCATTCACAGCTTACGAGAGGCATCATTCTTAGAATAGCACAAACTTTCATGAAATCCTATTCGAAAAACGGACTTCAGGCCATAAAAACGGGAGCTTACGGGATCACGTCGGTGTAGCGAGCAAGAAATCCCGCTTTCCAATAGAGATCTTCCGGGGAGAGGCCGTTTTTCCGGAGAGATTCCCGTACCGCGGGCAGGGACTCCTTGACCAGCCCCACGTGGAGCCTCAGGAGCTGACAGTACTGAAGGGTCCTTACGGGCGAGCCGGTGAGGGCCTGCACCGGGCAACGCCCTCCGCAATAGGGCTCGATGCCGCAGCGCGTGCATCCCAGGGGCTCACGATAAGCGGCCAGGAAGGAGAGGTCTTCTAAGCGCAACACCACCTTGCCCTCGGGGGTGATCTCGCCCAGGGCGAATTCCGGAGGCAGGTCCGCGCAGGCCAGGATGCGCCCGCCCACGAGATCGAAGTTGGCGGCCAGCTCCGCCCCGCAGGCCGTGTGCCCGCGTCTGTAGCCCGTGAGCATGAAGGTCAGGAGCTCGTTGAGATGGACGACGGGGATGATCTCGCCCCGCCGCAGGCGCTCGAGGAATTCCCAGAGGATCACGGAGAACTCGGCTTCGTAGCGGTTGACGTAGTCTTCGAAGTCGCGGAAGGGCTCGCCGGTCTCGGGGAAGTGGTAGAAGAAGAAGTCGCCGAGGCCCAGCTCGTGGAGCTCGAGGAAGGCCAGCCAGCAATCGTAGAGGGATTGCTCCTCCCGCAGGGTGGACCACACCAACGTGCGCACGTGCGGGGCCACGGTCTTCAAGCGGGCCATGTTCTCCTGGATGCGGGAAAGGCGCGTTCCGCGTCTTACGGCTTCGTGCTGCTCTTCGCGCCCGTCTATGGAAAAGGAGATCAGCCAGAGGTCCTCGATCAGGGCCGGATACTTCTCGATGACCTGGTCGAGGAGCATGCCGTTGGTGTAGACCATGAAGCGCACGTCGTCTCCCAGCGCGGCTCGCAGGAGACGCCGCATGAGATCCATCTTTTCCGGCGCGAGGAAGGGCTCGCCCCCGTAGAAGGCCACGGTAATGGGCTTGGGGGCTTCCTGGGCCAGGGTAAGGATGGCCTGGACCTCGCGTTCGGGATCGGCTTCAAAGAGCTTCAGCGCTTCCCGGCGGTCTTCACAGGTGAGGGAGACGTTGATGCAGCCCTCACAGCGGGCGTTGCAGCGTCCGGTCACCGTGACGTGAAAGACGGTGCCGCCCTCCGGCTGGAACGAGGTCTCGGCGGTCTCCAGCCGCACGGCCTCCAGCCGCGAAAGGTCGCCGAAACGCGGATGATAGACACCCTTGACCGCGGGGAAAGCAAAGCCTTTCTCAAGCCGAGTCATGATTTCGTGAAATAGGTTCTGCATATCTTCTGATTAAGAGAAAGCTTTGGCCGATACAAGTTTTTAATACGTCAAAGATAAAGAGAAATGTTTGGTGACACCGAGTTCAGCTAAATATCATTTTCCGGGAAGATTTCCGGGAAAAGGTTGAACCAGGCGCGTGCGGAGGGACCACAATATATTGTGTTATATTTCCCGTTGACATCCATTATGGCGTGGTTTATTTTGTAAGCGCTGTCCGAAACCCACCGGGAGGTAAAGATGGAGCCCTTAGTACGCAAGCGAGACGGTAGTTTTGTGCCCTTTGACAGGCGGCGGATCATCAACGCCGTTTACAAGGCGGTCAAGGCCGTTGGTCAGGACGACCGGCAGATTGCCGAAGAAGTGGCCAACGAGGTGGCCCTAAAGCTCTATCGGACCTTCTTCAAGTTCGGAAACGTCCCCCACGTCGAGCAGATCCAGGACATCATCGAGGACACCCTCATCGCCCGCGGCCTGACGGAGGTGGCCAAGGCCTACATCCTCTACCGCGAAAAGCGCAAGCAGGCCCGGGAGATCGGCAAGGCCATCGTGGACGGGGTCAACCTCATCGAGGACTATCTCACCCGCGAGGACTGGCGTGTCCAGGAAAACTCGAACATGAACTACTCCCTTCAGGGGCTCAACTTCCACATCTCTTCCTCGGTGGTGGCCCGTTACTGGCTGACGAAGCTCTATCCTCCCATGGTGGGCGAGGCCCATCGCGAAGGGGACTTCCACATCCACGACCTCGGGGTCCTCGGCCCCTACTGTGTGGGCTGGGACCTCTACGACCTCCTCCTCCGGGGTTTCGGCGGGGTGCCGGGAAAGGTCGAATCCACTCCGGCCAAGCACTTTCGCTCCGCCCTCGGGCAGATCGTCAACTTCTTCTACACCCTTCAGGGGGAAGCCGCGGGGGCGCAGGCCTTTTCGAACTTCGACACGCTCCTTGCCCCCTTCGTGCGCTACGACAAGCTCTCCTACGAGGAAGTCAAGCAGGGGCTTCAGGAATTCCTCTTCAACGTCAACGTGCCCACGCGGGTGGGCTTTCAGACCCCTTTCACCAATCTCACCATGGACCTGCGGGTTCCGGAGAGCTTCAAGAAGAAGGCGGTCGTCGTGGGCGGGCGCTTGCAGAACGAGACCTACGGCGAGTTTCAGGAGGAGATGGACCTCATCAACCGCGCCTTCTGCGAGCTCATGATGGCCGGTGACGCCAAGGGGCGCATCTTCACCTTCCCCATTCCGACCTACAACATCACCCGCGAGTTCGACTGGGACAACGAAAACTTGGAACCCCTGTGGGAGATGACCCGCAAGTACGGCATTCCTTACTTCGCCAACTTCGTGAACTCCGACATGGACCCCGACGACGCCCGCTCCATGTGCTGCCGCCTGCGGCTCGACAACCGCGAGCTGCGCAAGCGTCTGGGCGGGCTTTTCGGCTCCGCGCCTCTTACCGGCTCCATCGGCGTGGTGACCATCAATCTTCCGCGCATCGCCTATCTGGCCACGTGCGAGGAGGACTTCTTCGATCGTCTCTCGCATCTCATGGAGCTGGCCAAGGTGTCGCTTGAGATCAAGCGCAAGGTCATCGAGGACTTCACCGAGCGCGGCCTCTATCCCTATTCGAGGGTCTACTTGTCCGGCGTGAAGGAAAAGACCGGGTCCTATTGGACCAACCACTTCTCCACCATCGGCATCCTCGGGATGAACGAGGCCTGCCTCAACTTCCTCGGCGAGCCCATCTACACCGAGGCGGGCAAGGAATGGGCCAAGAAGGTCTTGCTCTTCATGCGGGACAAGATCACCCAGTTCCAGGAAGAGACCGGAAACCTCTACAACCTCGAGGCCACTCCGGCCGAGGGGGCGAGCTATCGCCTGGCCAAGCTCGACCGGAGCCGGTTTTCGAGCATCAAGACCGCGGGCACCGAAGAGATTCCCTACTATACGAATTCCGTGCACCTTCCCGTGAACTACACCGACGACGTCTTCGAGATCCTTACGCACCAGGACGATCTGCAGACGCTCTTCACCGGCGGCACGGTGGTCCATCTCTTCATCGGGGAGGAGATCCCCGACACCACCATGGTGAAGAACCTGGTGCGGGCCATCGTGCAGCGCTTCAAGCTGCCTTACTTCTCCATCACGCCCACTTTTTCCGTGTGCCCGGTGCACGGTTATCTCCCGGGCAAGCACACGGTTTGCCCCTATCCGCACAGCGACGAGGCCCTGGAACGCTACGGACGGGAGTTCGAGATCCCCGAAGTCGAACTCTCGCTCCTTTCCGACAAGGCTTATCGCCCCATTACGTAAAAGGAGGTGGCACACATGAGGAACGAACTCCCCAAGGTGAAGGTCAAGGCCATTCCGGTCGAAGTCTATTCTCGAGTGGTTGGTTATTTTCGGCCGGTGCAGAACTGGAACAAGGGCAAACAGCAGGAGTTCTCCGAACGCAAGCACATCCCGGTGAGCAAGCTGGGTGTTTGCGCCTGCAGTAAGTAAGGGGTCATGATAAAGGGGTTTCGCGGGACGAGTCTCGTTGACTTTCCCGGCCACCTGGCCGCGGTGATCTTCTTCGGGGGCTGCAACTTTCGTTGCCCCTTCTGCTACAACGTGGATCTCGTCTCCCCCGCCAGGTTGAGGGCTCTCCCGTCCCTTGCGCCCGAAGACATCCTGGAGGAACTCGCCAGGCGCGAGGGTTTCATCACCGGGGTGGTGGTGACCGGCGGAGAGCCCACGCTTCATCCCCGCCATCTGCGGCATCTCCTGGAGATGATCCGGGCCGAGACGAAGCTCGCCATCAAGCTCGACACCAACGGTTCCGCGCCGGAAGTGGTGCGGGAGCTGGCGGAAGAGGGGCTCGTGGACTACGTGGCCGTGGACTTCAAGACGAGCCCCGCGCGCTACGGGGAGCTCTCCGGCCGTTTCGACCCGGTGTCGGAAACGCTTTCCTATCTCGCCGAAAGCGGGCTCGATCACGAGGTCCGGATCACCGCCGTGCCGGCCTTCGTCTCCCGCGCGGAGCTGGCGGAGATGGTCCCCTATCTCGAGAGGGTGCCCAGGGTGGCCCTCCAGAGGTTCATGAGCGAATACGAACGGTTACAGCCGGAGCTTGATCTCGGCCTCTACGGCCCGGAGGAGCTTCACGCCCTGCGGGACTTCCTGGCCGAAAGACTCGGAGGAGAAGTGGTCCTGCGCCATGTTTAAGCGTTCCCTGATACTCTTTCTCCTTTGTCTGCTGGCGGCCTGCGCCACGGCCCCGGTCACCGGGCGGCATCAGCTCATCCTCATAGACCCCCAGACGGAGATGCGTCTGGGCCTTCAGGCCTACGAGGAGATCCTCAAGGAAGTCAAGCTCTGCAACGATCCCGTGGTGAACGGGATCGTCAAAGAGGTCGGGATGCGCATCGCCCGGGCCACGGGGAAGGACTACGACTGGGAATTCAAGGTCATAGACGATCCGAAGACCATCAACGCCTTCTGTTTGCCCGGGGGCAAGGTCTTCGTCTACACCGGCATCCTGCCCCTGGTCAAAAACGAGGCGGGTTTGGCCACGGTGCTGGGGCACGAGATCGGCCACGCCATCGCCCGCCACGGGGCCGAGCGCATGAGTCTGGGGCTCGTGGCCGCCTTCGGCGAGGTCCTCTTGGCCAACGTGCTCAACTTCAAGAACGAAACCACCAAGCGCATCTTCCTTACCGCCTACGGTCTGGGGGCCACGGTGGGGGTCATCCTCCCCTACAGCCGCAAGCAGGAGTTCGAGGCCGACACCATCGGCCTCTATCTCATGGCCAAAGCCGGCTACGATCCGCGCGAGGCCATCGCCTTCTGGAAGAGGATGCTCGCCATCAGCAAGGATCGGCCCAAACCGCCGGCCTTTCTCTCGACCCATCCGCCCGATGAGGCGCGCATCAAGCACCTTGAGGAACTCCTTCCCAAGGTGTTGCCCATTTACGAATCGGCGCCGCACAAGTACGGTAAGGGAAAGGAGATACCAACTCCTCATTGCTCATAGGCACCTTTCAAAGTAAATTAGCTCTAATCCCGGAAGAAGAGGGTTTCTTGTGTTCGAAAACCTGAGTGATCGCCTGGAAAGTACTTTCAAGCGCCTGCGCGGTCGGGGCAAGTTGACGCCGGCCGACGTGGAGAAGGGTCTGCGCGAGGTGCGCCTGGCCCTTCTTGAGGCCGACGTCAACTTCCGGGTGGTCAAGGACTTCATCAATCGCGTCAAGGAGCGGGCCCTGGGGGCGGAGGTCATGGAGAGCCTCACCCCGGCCCAGCAGCTCATCAAGATCGTCCACGAGGAGCTCATCCACACCCTGGGCGACCGGGCCGTGCCGCTCGATCTTTCCGGCCCGCGGCCCATTCCCATTCTCCTGGTGGGTCTTCAGGGTTCCGGTAAGACGACCACCGCCGCCAAGCTGGCGCGGTTCCTCAAAAAGAAGGGCAAAAAACCCTTTCTCGTCCCGGCGGACGTCTATCGTCCGGCGGCCATCGAGCAACTGAAGACCCTTGCCCGGCAGATAGACGTTCCCTGCTACGACACGCAACCCGGTCAAAAGCCGGTGGAGATCGTCAAGGCCGCCCTGGCCGAGGCCAAGGCCAAGGGATACGACGTGGCCATCATTGACACCGCGGGTCGTCTCCACGTGGACGACGAGATGATGGCCGAGGTGGAAGAGATCAAGAAGGCCGTCTCTCCCCGCGAGGTGCTCCTGGTGGCCGACGCCATGACCGGTCAGGACGCGGTGAACATCGCCAAGACCTTTCACGACCGGGTGGGGCTCACCGGCGTGGTGCTCACCAAGGTGGAGGGCGACGCGCGCGGTGGAGCCGCTCTTTCCATTCGGTCGGTGACCGGTTGCCCCATCAAGTTCCTGGGCACCGGAGAAAAGCTCGACGCCCTCGAAGTCTTCCATCCCGACCGGATGGCCTCCCGCATCCTGGGCATGGGGGACGTGCTCTCCCTCATCGAAAAGGCGCAGGAGGCCTTCGATCTCAAGAAGGCCAAGGAACTGCAGGAGAAACTCAAGCGCGAGGCCTTCACCCTGGAAGACCTGCGGGACCAGATCCGCCAGATGAAGCGCCTGGGGTCGCTCGAACAGATCATCAAGCTCATCCCCGGGCTGGGCAGCAAGCTCAAGGATCTGCCCTTCGACGAGAAGGAACTGGTCCGCATGGAGGCCATCATCAACTCCATGACCCCTCAGGAGCGTCGGCATCCGAAGATCATCAACGCCAGCCGCAAGCGGCGCATTGCGCGCGGCAGCGGCACCAGCGTGCAGGACGTGAACCGTCTTCTCAAGAGTTACGAAGAGATGAGAAGATTGTTCAAGAGAATGAAAAAAAGAGGTGGAATCCAAGCTCTTGCTCGAAACCTCTTTGGGATGTAAATAAGGCCAAATTTGTAAAGGAGGTGAGTCAAGGTGGCCATCAAGATTAGGCTCATGCGTCGCGGGCGTCGCAATCGTCCTTTCTATCGGGTGGTGGTGGCGGAGGCCTCCTCTCCACGTGACGGACGCTTCATCGAGATCCTGGGTTACTACGATCCTCTCAAGGAGCCGTACGAATTCAAGGTAGATCCCGAGAAGGTCAAGAAGTGGCTTGCAAGGGGTGCCCGGCCTACGGAGACCGTGAGGGCCCTTCTGAAGAGAAGCGGTCTTCTCAAAAATTCCGCCGAGGCCTCTACCGCGGCCTAAGAGGATGTCTATATATTTGATTAGGCGGAAAGCTCTAGAGGAGGTTAGGCATGGGTAAGCTGAAGGAGCTTATCGAGCAGATCGCGAAGGCCTTAGTGGACAACCCTGATGCCGTTCAGGTCAACGAGATCGAAGGCGAGCAGACTTCGGTTATCGAGCTCAAAGTAGCGAAAGAGGATCTGGGCAAGGTCATCGGCAAACAGGGACGTACGGCCCGCGCTATGCGGACCATCTTGAGTGCCGCTTCCACCAAACTGCGCAAGCGGGCGGTGCTCGAGATCATCGAATGATGTCTGCCGAGCGTTCCCGTCACGGGAAGAAAGTTCCGGTGGCGAGGATCGCTCGGGCGCACGGTATGAAAGGGGAGGTGCGAATCCTCCCCTATCTCGTTCAAAACGTCGAACTTTTAAGGCAACTTCCGTGTTTTTATCGCCGTAAGGGCAGGGATTGCTTTGAGAAGCTAGTCCCCGAAAGCATCCGCTCAGCCCCGCGCGGGGGGTTTCTTGTCAAGTTCGGAGAGATAGACACCAGAGACGAGGCCGAGGCCCTGCACGGGCAGGAGCTATTTGCCGACCTAAAAGACTTTCCCCCTCCTGAAGAAGACGAATACTACGTCTTTGAGCTTGTCGGTCTCAAGGTCGAGCTTCCCGACGGTGAAGTCGTGGGAGAGGTGGTGGGTCTCATGCCCGTGGGGCCCTACGAGTTGCTGGAAGTCAGGCGCCCTGACGGGAAGACCGTCTATCTTCCCATGGTGGACGAGGTGATCCGGGAGATTGACCTTGAGCAGGGAAAGATCGTGATCTCGCCGACAGAGGGGCTTCTTGAGGTGCAGAACGACTAGAGCTTGAGCGCCTTCTTGACTTCCTCGGAGAGCCGGAACCCGTGTTCTTCCTGGGGGAAGAGGCCCTCTCGCACCTCCCGGATGTATTCCTTGATCGCGCGGCGAGCTTCCTCGGCCAGATGGGCGTAAGACTTGACGAACCGGGGTCTGAACCCCTCGAAAAGCCCCAGGACGTCGTGGAGCACGAGGATCTGGCCGTCGGTCTCCGCCCCGGCGCCGATGCCGATGGTGGGCACGGGTATCCGGCGCGTGATCTCCGCCGCCAGTTCGCGCGGCACGCACTCGAGCACCAGGGCAAAGACCCCGGCTTCCACCAGGATCTGGGCGTCTTCGAGCAGGCGCTTGGCTGAGGTCACGTCGCGCCCCTGGACCTTGAACCCACCGAGGGAGACCGCCCGTTGCGGCGTGAGACCGATGTGTCCCAGCACGGGGATGCCCGCCTGGACGATGCGGGATATGCGCGGGGCCATCTCCCTGCCGCCTTCGATCTTCACGGCCTGACAGCCCCCTTCCTTTAGGAAGCGCCCGGCGTTTCGGATGGCCTCCTCGTCACTCACTTGATAGGAAAGAAAGGGCATGTCACCCACGACGAGGGCCCTTTTGGCGCCTCGCGAGACCGCGCGCGCAAGCACGAGCATCTCCTCCATGGTCACCGGCAGGGTGTCCTCGTAGCCCAGGACCACCATGGCCGCGGAATCCCCCACGAGGATGAGGTCAAGACCGGCCTCGTCGAGCAGGCGGGCGAAGAGGAAATCGTAGGCGGTCAGGGCGCAGATCTTCTCCTTCCCTTTCTTGGCCTGTATTTCCGGGATGGTGAGTCTAGAAGAGGGCATCTTTTCTCCTTACCCCGAAGTATTGATAGGCGCGTTCGGTGAGCATGCGCCCCCGCGGGGTGCGCCTGATGAACCCGCAGCGGATGAGAAAGGGCTCGTAGACGTCTTCCAGGGTGCGCGGGTCTTCGCAGAGGGCGGTGGCCAGGGTGTCCAGCCCCACGGGGCCGCCGTTGAACTTCTCCATGATGGTGATGATGAGCCGGCGATCAAAAGGCCCCAGCCCGAGATCGTCGAGATCCATGAGGAGAAGAGCCTGGCGCGCCACTTCACGGGTGATGGAGTCGTGGCCGTGGACCACGGCGAAGTCGCGGACCCGCCGGAGGAGCCTGTTGGCGAGCCGCGGTGTCCCCCTGGCGCGGCGGGCAATCTCAAGCGCCCCCTCCTCGGTGACGGGGATGTCGAGGAGGGAGGCCGTCTGGCGGATGATGCGCGCGAGATCCTCTTCGGAGTAGAAATCGAGCTTGAAGTGTATGCCGAAGCGGTCCCTCAGCGGGGCGGAGAGGAGCCCCGAACGGGTGGTGGCCCCGACGAGCGTGAAACGGGGGAGCGAAAGCCGCAGGAGGCGCGCCCCCGGCCCCTTGCCCACGACCAGATCGAGCTTGAAGTCCTCCATGGCCGGGTAGAGTATCTCTTCCACCGCCGTGGGGAGCCGATGGATCTCGTCAATGAAGAGCACGTCCCGTTCCGAGAGGTTGGTGAGGATGGCGGCGAGGTCTCCGGGGCGCTCGAGCACGGCGCCGGAGGTGACGTGGATCTGACTGCCCAGTTCCTTGGCGATGATGTGGGCGAGGGTGGTCTTGCCCAGGCCGGGATAACCGGTGAGGAGCACGTGGTCCAGGGCTTCCCCCCGGGTTGTGGCCGCGGAGAGATAGACGCGCAGGACCTTTTTGATCTCGTCCTGCCCCACGTAGTCGTCCAGTCTTTGCGGCCGAAGGTCCTTTTCCGTTCCCATGGTCCTAAGTGGCGGAGAGTTTGCGCAGGGCCTCGCGCACCAGTTCCGAAAGTTCGAGATCTTCCCGGAAGACCTCGTTTAGGGCCTTCTGGGCCTCGTCCCGCGAGAACCCGAGGTTTAAGAGCGTGGAGAGGGCCTCGGAGAACGCGGGTGAGGCAGGTGCCTTTTGCGGATCAATTCCCAGGCGGTTGCGCAGTTCCACGCAGAGCCTTTCCGCCCGCCGCGGCCCGATGCCCGGCACGCGCGCCAGGCGCTTGTAGTCCGCTTGGGCGACGATTTCGCTCAGTTCCTCGGGGCGAAACACCGAGAGGATGTTGAGGGCCAGGCGGGGCCCCACGCGCGAGATGCTCTGGAGCCGACCGAAGAGCTCCCGGGATTCCCAGTCGGCGAAACCGTAGAGCTCGAAGACTTCTCCGCGCAGGCGTTCGGTGACGAAAAGGGAGCACTCCTCCCCCTCCGGAGGGAGCTCCTCGGAGACGCAAAGGGGCACCAGGATCTCAAGAGCAATGGCCCCCAGGGAAAGAACGACCTTTCCCGGGGCCTTCTTCTCGATTATTCCCGATACCTTGGCCAGCATCTAACTCAGTTTGGCCCGAAATTTGGACACTTGCAAATGATAGAGGGCCACGGAGATGGCGTCCGAGGCGTCGAGGGGGAGATCCCCGCTGATGGCGAGAAGGTTCCGCACCATGAAGTTCAGCTGTTCCTTGGAGGCGTTTCCGTAGCCCGTGAGGGCCTTCTTCACCTCCAGCGGATGATAGAGGAAGACCGGAAGCCCGCTTTGCGCCGCCGCCAGGAGGGCGGCCCCCTGCGCCTGCCCGAGTTTTACCGCGGCGTGGGGAAAGGACTCCGGAAGGACCTCCTCCAGGGCCATGACCTTGGGGGAAAAGGCCCGGATGAGTTCGAGGAGCTCGAGATAGATCTCAAGGAGCCTCTTTTCCAGGGTCCTCTCTCGCGGTCGTATCACGCCGTAAGAGAGGACCCGATCGTTCTCTATCACCCCGTAGCCCGTGGCCCGGGAGCCGGGGTCAACTCCTAGGACGCGCATCTACATCTTGGCGCTGATCCGTTCCATGAGGTCATCCGGAATGTCGAAGTTGGCGTAGACCTGCTGGACGTCGTCGTGGTCTTCCAGGGTCTCCATGAGACGGAGCATCTGCTGGGCCGTCTTTTCGTCTTCGAGTTTCACCGTGGTCTTGGGCACCATGGTCACCTTGGCGGATTCGATCTTGAACCCCGCCCCTTCAAGGGCCTCTTTGACGGCCTCGAAGTCCTGCGGTTCGGTGATGACCTCGAACTCGCTCTCGTATTCGCGCACGTCTTCGGCGCCGGCTTCTATGGCCAGGTCGAGGAGTTTTTCCTCGTCGGCACCGTCGCGGGAGACGACGATGAGGCCCTTTTGTTCGAAGATCCAGGAGACCGCCCCGGGTTCAGCGAGGTTTCCGCCGCACTTGCTGAAGATGTGGCGGAGCTCGGAGACCGTGCGGCGCTTGTTGTCGGTGACGCTCTTGATGAGCACGGCTACCCCGCCGGGACCGTAGCCCTCGTAGGTGGCTTCTTCCCAGGTGGTGCCGGGCTCCTGCCCGGTGCCCTTCCTGATGGCGCGCTCGATGTTCTCTTTGGGCATGTTGGCGGCTTTGGCCGCTTGAATGGCCGCCCTAAGACGCGGATTGGCGCTCGGATCTCCACCGCCGAGCCGGGCCGCAACCATGATTTCCCGGATGAGCTTGGTGAACAACTTGCCGCGCTTGGCATCCTGTGCCGCCTTCTTCCGTTTGATCTGTGCCCAATGGGAATGTCCAGCCATGAGAAAACTCTTACCCTTTGCGGGGGTTGGGTTTATCTGCCCCCAACCAGGGCGGTGATGTCGCTCGAAATCTTAGCTGTTTTGGCGCGGATTTGCAAAACTATGCCGTTTCTTCTTCGAGGAGGACGAGATTGTCGCGGTGGATGACTTCGTCCTGCCCGGAAAACCCCAGGCGCGCGGGGATCTCGCGCGTGTGGCAGCCGGCGATCTTCTTCAGGTCTTCGGAATTGTAGTTGCAGAGCCCCACGGCCACCCGCTGCCCGTCTTCGGTGACGCACTCCACGCAGGAGCCGCGGTCGAACACGCCGCGGATCTCCTTGATACCCGCGGGAAGCAGGCTCTTGTGGGCCTTTAGGGCCTTTACGGCGCCGGCGTCAATGACGATGGCTCCCTCGGGCCGGGGATGATAGGCCAACCAGAACTTGCGCGAGGAAAGCCCCTTGCCCTCGGGGAAGAAGAAGGTGCCTATCTCCTCGCCGGCAAAGATCCTTTCGAGGATGAGGGGCTCCCGCCCGGGGGCGATGATCATGGGGACGCCGAAGGAAGTGACGATCTTGGCCGCGCGGATCTTCGAGACCATGCCTCCCCGGCCGAAGCGTCCGGGTTTTTGCCCGGCCATGGCCTCGATGCGTTCGTCAATCTTGGTCACCTCCCGCAGGGGTTTGGCCTCCGGCACTTCGCGGGGATCGTGCTCGTAGAGGGCGTCTATGTCCGAGAGGCAGATCAGGAGATCGGCGCCCACCAGCCCCACGGTGAGGGCGGCCAAGAGGTCGTTGTCGCCGAACTGGATCTCCTCCACGGCCACGGTGTCGTTTTCGTTGATGATGGGCAGCACCCGCCAGCGCAGCAGGGTGAGGAGGGTGTTCCTCGCCAGGAGATAGCGCTTGCGGTCTTCGAGATCCTGCCTGGTGAGGAGGATCTGGGCCACGTGCTGCCCGTACTGGGAGAAGGCCTCTTCGTAGGCCTCGATGAGGCCGGCCTGGCCCGTGGCGGCCAGGGCTTGCTTTTCGCTCAGCGTGAAGTCACGCCGGGGAATGCCCAGCTTTTTCCGCCCGCAGGCAATGGCCCCGGAGGACACGAGCACCATGTCGTAGCCCTGCCGGTTGAAGCGGGATATCTCCGCCGCCAGGTTGTCTATCACCAGGCGTGAAAGGCCGTCTTCGGTAGTGATCACGGCACTACCGACCTTCACCACGATGCGTTTCGCTTTCTGAAGCCAGGCCTTTCTGTCCATTACCTAATCGGTTCACCGGGCCGGGCCTTCTGCACCAGCTTCCAGAGACCTTCGAGGAGCTCCTTCAAGCCCTCGCCCGTGACCGCAGAGATAAGATATACGGGGTAGCCCTTTTCTTCAAAGTAGCGCTTTATCTCCTCGAGTTTTTCGCGATCGGGCACGAGGTCTATCTTGTTGAGGGCGATGGCCGTGGGTTTTTCAAGGAGCTTCGGATGATAGTGGGCAAGCTCCCGGTTGATGACCTCGAAGTCCTTTTTGCACTCCTCGAGCCGCGAGGCATCGAGGACGTGGAGGATGGCCCTGGTGCGCTCGATGTGCCGCAGGAAGTCGTGTCCCAGGCCCACGCCCTCGTGGGCGCCTTCGATGAGGCCCGGAATGTCCGCGATGACGAAGGTCCGGTCATCGGAGAGCTTGACCACCCCGAGATTGGGGGAGAGGGTGGTGAAGGGATAGTCGGCGATCTTGGGCTTGGCCGCGGTAAGACGCGAGAGCAGGGTGGACTTGCCCACGTTGGGCAACCCGACCAGCCCCACGTCGGCGATGAGCTTGAGCTCGAGGTTTATCCATCTTTCCTCGCCGGGTTCCCCTGGTTCGGCAAACCTGGGGGCCTGCCGGATGGGGGTGGCGAACCGCGCGTTGCCGCGGCCGCCGCGGCCGCCGCGGGCCACGACGAAGCGCTCGCCATCGCGGGTGAAGTCGTAGAGGATCTCTCCGGTTTCCGCGTCCCGCACCACGGTGCCCACGGGCACGCGGAGGATGAGATCTCGGCCGTCACGGCCCTTCATCTTCTTGCCCATTCCGGGACGCCCGCTTTCCGCGCGGAAATGGGTCTGATGATGGAAATCGTAGAGGGTGTGGAGCTGGCTCGAGGCCTCAAGAATCACGTCTCCGCCGTCTCCTCCGTCCCCGCCATCGGGGCCGCCGCGCGGAACGTACTTCTCCCGTCTGAAGCTCACGCAGCCGTGACCTCCGTCACCGGCTTTCACGTATATCTTGGCTCGATCCACGAAACGAGACATCTTTCATTCCTCCCGACGTTTTGCACGCCGGTTTCACATTAAGGTCCTCGGAGGACTTAGTCTAGACGATGGACGTAGAAGGCGAGTTTGTCGAAGAGGATGGTGATGTCGGAGTGCTCCACCACCACGTCAGGCGGGTGTTGAATGCGCACCGGGGCAAAGTTGAGTATCCCCTTGATGCCCACCTCGATGAAGCGATCCGCCACCTCTTGGGCGGCGCTGGCCGGAGTGGTGATGACGCCGATGTCCACCTGGTGCTCCCGCAACACGTAGGGGAGCTGTTCCAACGAATAGACGTAGACGTCGTTCACCACACGCCCGATCTTCTTTTCGTCTATGTCGAAAGCCGCCACGAACTTGAACCCCCTCTTGGCCAGGAGCTCGTAGTTGAGTAGCGCCTGGCCGAGGTGACCCACGCCGGCGAGGATCATGTGCCACTCACGGTCCGTTCCCAGGATGCGCCGGATGTGTTTCAGCAATTGGGGGACGGAATAACCCACCCCGCGAACACCGAATTGCCCGAAATAGGAGAGATCTTTGCGGAGCTGGGCGGAGTTGACCCCGCATTCGCGCGCGAGCTCTTCGGAGCTGATGAGTTCTCGGCCTTCCGCCAAAAAACGTTCAAGGGCTCTTACGTAGAGCCCTAACCGATAAACCGTGATTCCCGGAATTTTGAAATCGGCCATGGTAAGGAAATATTAGCTAGGAGAGAGACATTTGTTCAAGAAAATTTTTACGGTTAAACAAAAAAAATGAAAATGTCGCCCGCAAAAACGAAAAGGCCGTGGAGGTGGTGGCCCCCACGGCCTTTTTTCTTCGAATAATCTTTCCTATTAAGCCCCGATAAGAGCCATGTAGGAAGGCAGCTTAGCGAAGACGAGGTAGAAGCTCAACACGAGAGCGTAAAGGGTCAACGCTTCGATAAAGGCGAGACCCAAGATCATGGTCACGGTGAGCTTACCGGAAAGCTCGGGGTTACGGGCGATACCTTCACAAGCACCGCGAACGCAGTGACCCATGCCCACGCCGCAGCCGCTAGCGGCGACACCGACACCCAAGCAGGCACCGAGGACGACCAAACCCAGGAAGCCGTTTCCGATGGCCGCCTGCGTGGACTCGGCGGCAAAAGCCATGGCTACGCCAGTGAGTACGAAAAGAACCGCAAGACCGAGAACCTTTTTCATCTTTCAACCCCTCCTTTGAAATTTTTTGTCTCTATCCTAGGGATGCAAAGGATCACTCCGCACCCCGTTTTGACCTTAGTGTTCCTCCTCCACCGCACCGGCAAAGTAGGCCAGCGAAAGGGTGATGAAGATGAGCATCTGGATGAAGGCCACGAGCACGCCCAACGCGAGAATCGGCAGAGGCGCAAGGAACGGACCCGCCAGGAAGAGGAGGATGCCGATCAGAAGCTCTTTGGCCATCATGTTGGCGAAGAGTCGGACGGAGAGAGAGATGATACGTCCGATGTGGCCGAAGATTTCCGCCGGAGCAATCAGCGGAATGAGGTAGGGGATCGGCCCCAAGAACTGCTTGAAGTACTTAAGACCCTGGAAGCGCAACCCCAGGAAGTGATAGTAGACGATGGTGATGAGGGTTAGCCCCAGGGTGACGTTGATGTTGGCCGTGGGACACATGAAACCGGGAATGAGCCCCAGATAGTTGGAGAAGAGGATGTAGAGGGCAAACATCACGATGAGCGGAAAGACGTAGGGAACCAGGTTGATCTTGCCGTGCTCACCGTGGGGGACGTTGTCGCGCGTAAAGTTGTAGAGGGATTCCACGGTGAACTCCCAGAAGTTCTGTCCGCCTCTGGGGATCAGGTCCCGGCGCTTCAAGCCGATCTTGATGAGCACGATGAGAAGGAGACACACGAAATAGCTGTGGACCATGTGGGGAGCAAAGATGTAGGCCATGATCCCGTACTTGCTGGCTTCCTCGTAATAGTGAGGACCGGACGGGATGCCCAAGAGCTGCAGTAGATAACAGAGGAACAGCAGAGGATGTTCCATGCTTCTAACCCTCCTTAAATTTTAGCCAGAAATTACGCCCTATTTCCCGCAAAAAGCAAAGCAGGATATTGACCAAAACCACGGAAATACCAACCAAAAGGGGCAAAGGATGGACAATTCGGAGTTTTATCACAAAATAAAGGACGATTGCCGTGGCTAAGAGACGCAGATAATACTTAAAAAGATAAGTCCTCTGCGCCCAACCGGGGCTTCTCTCACCCGAGGCCACGGCTTCGGCCACGGCCTGTGCCTCCTTTTGCAGAGAACGAAAGTTGATGAGCGCCAATGCCCCGCCTATCAGGATGCTAAACGGTATCTGCCACTTGGCGGTTATAAGATAAGAAACCACCATGGCCGCGATCAAGAGCCCCAGGCAGGCCATCTCAAAGCGTTTCAGGAACCGGACGTTGTTTTCGAGGCGGATCATCTATTCCTCTTCCTTCTTGCTACGCAACCGCTTCCTGGTCATGACGAAGATGTTTCGGATTCCACCGGCGATGCCAAAGGCGGCGCAGATGATGGTGAAGTAGGGCGAGGTCCGTCCGTGAAAGAGCTTTTCGTCTATGAGCCATCCCGTAATGATACCAGCAAAAACGGAACCGCCAACGGCGAGACCGATGCTCAAGAAATCGCCCAAGAGTCCGAGGAGATAGCGGAGGTTTTCTCTCATTCAGCACCAAGAATTCGTTTTGAGGACCTCCATTCCATAGCACGGGCCGGCCCTCGGCGTCAATGATCCCTGGGCGGGGTTTTTTCCTCTTCCCGAAGGAGGCTTTCGGTGGGTTTTGGTCGTTTAGGCGGGTTTTAGAACTTTCTCAGTTCTCGCACCACGCGGTTGATCTTCTCTTTGTCTTCGTCGGAGAGTTCCTGAAAACTGACGCCCATCCCGGAATGCTTGTGTTTGACCCCGGGAAGATCGGTGTGCCATTCTACGCGCCCTTTGACGCGGATGGGTTCTTCGAGGATGGGTAGGAGGAACTCGATGGTGATCTCCGTGCCCACTTCAAGGGGCTTTTCGGTCTTGATGAAGAGTCCGCCTTCGCTGATATTTTCGGCAAACTCGTTGAAGAGGGACTCCGGCGTCTGATAGTCCACCTGGAACACGTGTTCGGCGCGCGGGAAGCGGCGTCTGTCTTCTCCCATGACCTATCTCCCCATCAAAGTAATGATTCCCGTCAGCACGAGGATGGCGTGAAGCAACCTCAGATAGAGCTTTAAACTCAATCGGAAATAGAGGCGGTGTCCTAAAAACAGGCTCCCCACGGCAAGCGGGGCGAACAGGAAAAAGCGTTTCCAGACCACGGGCGTGATGAGGCCCTCCATCAGATGGCTGGCGATGATGAGGACGAGGAGGATGAAGAAGTAGCCCTGGAGCGTGCTCTTGACCTCTTCTTTTTCCCAGTTCTTGAGGGTGACGTAGACCACCACCGGCGGGCCGGGGGTGTTCAGGGCGGCACCGAGCGCCCCGGCCAGGAATCCGAAAAAGAGCCCCCAGACCTCGGAGAGGACCAGGCGCGGGCGCGGACGAAAGAGCCCCCAGCAACCGTAAGAAATGAGGGTGACCCCGAGAAAGAGCCGCAGGAGGTCCTCCGGGGCCCGGGCCAGCAAGAAGGTGCCGCACGGGATGCCGAAGAGCGCGCCGCCGAGAAGGGTGAGCACGCGCTTGATCTGAAAGTATCTCTTGAGGGAAAGGAG
>Ga0256835_1000497_pt1 | contig 29059 bp, 27 predicted proteins | sample PIR30metaG_FD_185972 | JGI IMG/M metagenome (GOLD analysis project Ga0256835, IMG submission 185972) | Hydrothermal vent microbial communities from East Pacific Rise, Pacific Ocean - PIR-30 | ecosystem: Environmental > Aquatic > Marine > Hydrothermal vents | place: Pacific Ocean: East Pacific...
AAGCGCATAACCTGCATGGGCTATGGATGAATAGGCCAGCATCCTTTTGATAGATGTCTGACACAACGCTGTAATGTTACCGATAGCCATGGTAAGAAAGGCCATAATTATCAAGGCGGTCATCCACTCGGTGTGGGCATTTGGAAATGCCTGCATCAGTACGCGGCCTAGGGCTGCAAATCCAGCGGCCTTTGGCCCTACAGACATAAAGGCTGTCACTGGTGTTATAGCGCCTTCGTAGGCATCTGGTGTCCACATATGAAATGGAGCAGCTGCAACCTTGAAGCAAAAGGCTATAACGACAAGTCCCAGTCCCATCATAAAGGCGGGATTTGACATCAAATCGCCACTGGCCATTGCGTTGGCTATTGCATTCATGTCTGTAGTACCAGTGGAACCATAGAGATAGGACATGCCGAATAAGAGCAGACAAGAAGCAAAGGCCCCAAGCAACAGATATTTTACAGCAGCCTCAGAAGCCCGCGGATCGCTCTTTAGGATTCCCACCAAGCAGTACACACTCAGTGCCATGAGTTCAAGGCCAAGATACAAGACTATAAGGTCGGTGGCAGAAGACATGATCATCATGCCTACACAGGAAAATATCATAAGGCTGTAATACTCGCCGATTCTCTGAACCCCCATGATATCAAGGTGGCGTAGAGACATTAGTACTGCCAGTATTAAGCCAAGAAGACATATGATCTTGAAACATGCACTGAATCCGTCAACAGTGTACATTCCGTCAAACGAAATGCCATGGGCCCTGGTAACCATTAAGACCACCGCTGCTGTACCTGCCATTGCCACTATAGGTACCACGTAGCGCTGTTCCTTCCAGATTATGTCTGCAAGCAGTACAGCGCATCCGATTACTGCAAGAAATATCTCGGGTCCCAAGGGTGCGATAATAGGAAGTGAAAATCCTGTAACCATGTCTCTACTAGCCTCCTATGAAACGAAGTGCACATTCAACAATGGCATTGGTATTTGCCTGCACACTTCCTGTTGAAGCATTGACCTGTTGCAGAAGATGGGCAACTGACGCATGCATATAACTTAAAAAGACGTTTGGATATATTCCGATCCAGAAGATGAGAACCAGCATGGGGAGCAGGGTAGCTAATTCCCTGCTGTTGAGATCCCTCAATCCCAGGGAAACCATCTTTGGGTTTTTCTCCATGAAGAAAATTCTCTGATACAGCCACAACATATAACCTGCACCTATTATGATACCGGTGGCTGCCAAAAAGCCTGCCCAGGTGCGAGAAGCAAATCCGCCCAGGATTATAAGAAACTCACCAATGAATCCGTTTAGCCCGGGCAACCCGATGGATGCCAGGGTAAACACCATAAACAAACCGGCAAAAACGGGGGTGAGTGACGCCAGTCCTCCATAGTCGGCTATTTCCCTGGTATGGGTCTGCTCATAGATTATTCCTACCGAGAGAAAGAGAGCGCCTGTAACTACCCCGTGGTTCACCATCTGAAGTATAGCGCCTTCCAGTCCATGAAAGTTAAGTGCAAACATGCCCAGGGTAACAAAACCCATATGACTGACAGAGCTGTATGCAATAAGCCTCTTCATATCATCCTGGCCAAGGCAGATTACAGCCCCGTATATTATTGCAATAATAGAAAGGATAAGCATGGGCACCGCCATAGCCTGGGTAGCCTGTGGAAACATAGGCATTGAAAATCTTAGAAAACCGTAAGCACCCATCTTGATCAATATTCCGGCAAGGATGACAGATCCGGCTGCAGGAGCCTCTGTATGGGCATCTGGCAGCCATGTATGAACAGGCCACATGGGAACTTTTACGGCAAAGGCAGCAAAAAAAGCCCAGAACAGGATCATCTGCAACTTGAGCGGATATGCCTGCGATGACAGCTGAAGTATGTCAAAGGTATGGCCACCTGTAAAATAAAGGGTAATTATGCCAACCAGCATGAGAACACTACCGACCAACGTGTAGAGAAAGAACTTTATGGCAGCATAGAGTCTTCCTGGCCCTCCCCACACACCAATTATTAGATACATGGGAATTAGCATGGCCTCCCAAAAGATGTAAAAGAGAAAGAAATCTAGAGAGCAGAAGACCCCAATCATTGCCCCTTCCAGGAACAACAAGGAGGCAAAAAACTCTTTCACCTTATCTGTAATGGCTGTCCATGAAACCAGTACACAAAGTATGGTTATCAAGGTTGACAGCAATACAAACAGTATGCTTATCCCATCTATTCCAAGGTAGTAATTCACATTCCATGCTGGTATCCAGCTATGTTTTTCCACGAACTGCATCAGATGCGATGTCTTGTCAAACTGGAACCATAGGGGAATGGAGAGCAAAAATTCCACTATGGAAATCAGAAGAGCCATGCGCCTGACATCGCCTTCATTTGAGCGCGGAATAAACAAGAGTGCCACAGCCCCAATTATCGGCAGAAAAATCAGGGAACTAAGTATTGGAAATCCGTAATCCATAATTTGCTATTCCTCCCCTTGGTTACATCATGAATATCCAAAGAAGAATGAAGGCACCAACAGCCATAACGCCGCCATAGTGCTGAACTCTTCCATTTTGGAGTCCGGCAAGCAATGTACTGAACCTGCCAATTAAACCTGGTACACCATTGACAACTCCCTCTATGATCTTTCCATCGACTATACCTCTTAGGACCTTGCGACCGCAGTTAATGGTTGGCTCTACTATAGTTGCATTGTAAAACTCATCCACATAGTACTTGTTGAAGAGTATATCGTAGAGCTTGGGATGTTTCTTAGCGAGCTCGACCGGAATCTGCGGTTTAACCATGTACATCACATAGGCCAGATATATTCCTGTCAATCCTGCAGCCACCGAGATGGTCATTAATGCCCATTCTGTAAAGTGACTGAGATGTACATCAGGATGGCCTACCACTGGTGCGAGAAAGTGAGCCCAGCCGTTTTCTCCTCCAAGAACCTCTGGCACGCCCACCCAGCCGGCTGCCAAGGCACCCAGGGCAAGAAGAGTAAGGGGTATAGTCATGGTAGGTGGAGATTCATGCAGGTGTTTCTTCTGCTCCTCAGTACCTCTGAACTCCCCGTGAAATGTAAGGAAGATAAGCCTGAAGGAATAAAAGGCAGTCATACCGGCCACAACAGTTCCAACAAACCATGCAAATTTTCCAGCCCCTACTGGCGAGGCAAAGGCCATGGCAAGGATCTCATCCTTACTAAAGAACCCTGCAAAGGGCGGAATACCTGAAATGGACAAAGAGGCGATCAGAAAAGTAAAGTATGTGACAGGCAGATATTTCTTAAGGCCACCCATCTTACGAATATCCTGTTCATCACCCATTGCATGAATAACACTACCGGCACCGAGAAATAACAGGGCCTTGAAGTACGCATGGGTATAGAGATGGAAAATACCAGCCCCATAGGCACCAACGCCGCAGCCTATAAACATGTACGCCAGCTGGCTTACGGTGGAATAGGCGATAACCCGCTTGATATCCACCTGGACAAGCGCGATTGTTGCGGCAAAGAAACAGGTGAGCGCGCCTATGATGGTTACCAGATTCATTGCTGCCGGCGACAGGCTGAAAATAGGATTGCAACGGGCAACCAGAAAGACACCCGCCGTGACCATTGTAGCAGCGTGGATAAGTGCACTGACCGGTGTAGGACCTTCCATAGCATCTGGCAACCACACGTGCAGAGGAATCTGTGCGGATTTGCCCACAGCTCCACAAAACAGCAGGATTGCCATTAGGGATATCACGTCAAAGTCAATGCCAAGAAAGTTGAAAGTCTGACCTACAGCCTGATGAACATTGGCAAAAACAGTGTCATAATGGACTGAGCCGAACACGAGAAATACTACTATGATTCCAAGCCCAAAACCAAAGTCTCCAAACCTGTTAACTATAAAAGCCTTTTTACCCGCATCAGATGCAGACTTTTTGTGGTACCAAAAACCTATCAGCAAATATGAGGAAAGTCCCACAGCTTCCCAACCAAAGTAAAGCTGCAAAAAGTTATTCCCAAGTACAAGCATCAGCATGGAGAAGGTAAACAGGCTCAGATAGGAAAAGAACCGGGCATATCCCGGATCGTCGTGCATATAACCAACAGAGTATATATGCACCAAGCTGCTGACAGAAGTTACCACTATGAGCATAACTGCTGTTAGCTCATCCAGCAGAAACCCGACTGATGCCTTGAACTTGGCCGATGCAAACCAGGTATACAGATCTGCGTTAATATGGGTACCGTGCAGGACCTGATCAAAGGCATAGCAGGCACAGAGAAAGGATATAAGCACTGCTATAATAGGAGGCCAATGCGCCTGTTTTTTCAACCTTTTTGCAAACAGGAGTGTAAATATGAACGAAGCCAAAGGCAAAAATGGGATCAGTAACAAATATATGGGCATGTTCATCTCTCCCTATCCTTTCAGAGTGGTAATGTCTTCAGTGTAGACTGAACGATGGTTACGGAACAGGGTTACTACTATTCCCAATCCGATAGCTGCCTCAGCTGCAGCTACTGCTATGATGAAAAAGACCAGCACCTGTCCCCTGAGATCTTCCATGTAGTGACTCATAGCAGCAAGATTGAGATTCACCGAATTTAGCATGAGCTCAATTGACAACAGCATCATTATAATGTTCCGCCTGGTCAGAAAACCAAATACCCCAATACAGAACAAGAGTGCTGATACAGTCAGATACCAGCTTAGATGGACCATTTTTCGCCCCCCTATTTTTCCCTTTTTGCCATAGCCAGTCCGCCAATAACAGCCACTAGCAAGATTATTCCAGCTACCTCAAACGGAAGTATGTATGTTGTGTATATTGCCTCTCCCATTGCCTTGGTGTGGGTCATCTGTTGAATCTTCTCAATGGTATACTGCCCATGGGGTCCAAGAGAGAAATTCATGACGCCCCGGAGAAACGTCAAAAACAGTGCTATAGCCCCTACTATTCCCAACCATTTTCCTTTTTTTATAAAGGGGCTCATCTTTACTTCTTCTCTCAAATCGACCAGAAACAGAACAAAGAGATAAAGCACGAGAATAGCACCTGCATAAACGATGATCTGAACGGCTGCCAAGAATTCTGCATTCAAGAGCAGATACAGCCCTGCCATATGAAAGAAAAGAACCAGCATTAAAAGCACGCAATGCACCGGATTCTTTGCAGTCACTATCCTTAAACCCAGACCAATGACTACCAAGGCAAAGTAAAAAAATAGCAGTTGAACCATTTATCCCTCCCTAATTAGAAGCGGCTTCCTTGGCCGACACGGCCTTTCCGTCCTTCCAAATCACCTGACCCTCGTATGTCCATTCCTCTGGCACGTCTATCCTCTTTCCAGCAGGCAGCTCTCCAAGAGGAAGCCCCCTGGGCCTGAGAAAAGGATTAAGATACTTGTCAGGTTCCAGATTGTTCTTTTCAAGGAACTCATCCCAGTTCTTGAGCAGCCTTTCCATGTCAAAATGAAAGGGCTGTCTGGTATAATCCGAGTACTCGTAATCCTCAGTAAGCACAATCGCATTAACTGGGCAGACCTCTTCACAGTATCCACAAAAGATGCAGCGCAAGGCATTGATCTCGTAAGAGTCGACCTTCCTGGCCCTAGTTTTTTCGTCTACCGAGTAGCGGATAGAAATGCATCTTGCTGGACACACGCTCGAGCATCTCATGCACGCAACACACTTGGCCTGATTGGTCTCAGGATCCCGAATAAGGGCATGCTTGCCTCTAAAACCCGGGAAGAGCTCCTTTCTTTCCTTTGGATACTGAATGGTAACAGACCTAGAAAAGAGTCTTCTGAGGGTAAGCCACAAGCCCTTTAGAATCTCTAGTAAAAAAATCTGTTCGGCTAACTTCTTTTTGGTATCGTATTTGATTCTCATATCAACCTGCCTACACTAACCGAATAAGGATTTGATAGTCCCTGTCAGCACTATGTTGAACAGGGCCAGTGGTATAAGCACCTTCCATCCAAGGGCCATAAGTTGATCATATCTGTAACGGGGTAACGTTGCCCTTACCCAGTAGTAAAGAAATATGAAAAAGTAGGCCTTAAGAAGGAACCAGAAGAATGGTATGCCTGGCACATCAAAGGGACCGCTCCATCCGCCAAGAAAACACGTTACCGCCAAGCAAGACATGACTATCATTCCTATATATTCCGCCATGAAAAAGAGGGCAAAGCGCATACCGCTGTATTCTGTACAGTACCCTGCAACTAACTCCGATTCCGCCTCTGGCAAATCAAATGGAGTCCTGTTGGTCTCAGCAAACATAGCCACTACGAAAACGAAAAAACCGATAATCTGAGGAATAAGATATATCTTGTAGGGACTGTTCATCTGTGCATGTACGATGTCTGTAAGATTAAGAGAACCAGACAGCATCATGACACCAACAAGACTCAGTCCCATGGCAATCTCATAGCTTATAACCTGCGCTGAAGAACGCAGACCGCCAAGAAATGAATACTTCGAGTTGGCAGACCAACCGGCCAAGACCACACCGTAAGAGGCCAGGGAACTCATGGCGAAGATATAAAGCAGGCCTATGTTAATGTTGGCAATGGCAAAACCTTCGAAAAAGGGCAGAACGGCCACAGCACTGAGGGCTGAGATCAGACAGATAAGAGGCGCCGCATAAAACACCTTCTTGTCTGCCTCTGCAGGAATTATGTCCTCTTTGAAAAAGAGCTTCAGACCATCGGCTATTGGCTGAAGTATTCCATGTGGACCAACCCTCATGGGTCCCATACGCACCTGCATATGGCCTATTACCTTGCGTTCAAAATAGGTGGCATACATGACATGAAGCATTACCACCGCAAAGACAATTACGATTTTAATGAGGATCCATAACAGTTCCATTTATCCCCCAATCCTTATCTGTCACACTCTCCCAGAACTACGTCTACACTACCGATTATTGCTATGACATCAGCAACCATCTGACCTTTACAAAGGAAGGACAAGGCCCCTATGTGAATATATGACGGTGACCTTATGTGCATTCTATAAGGCACTCCCTTGCCGTCACTGACAAAATAGAAACCCAGCTCTCCCTTTGGCACCTCTGCTGCGACGTATACATCGCCTTCAATGTACCGTTCGCTATCCTTGACAAGCTTTATAATTCCAGAGGAAAAAGTTGCATCTGCAGCAACCTTTTTCTGGATGCCGTACGGCATGACCAGATCTGGCGCATCTGCAGCACGAATCGGACCTGTAGGAAGGGCCTCGATGCACTGCCTTATAATGGAATTGGATTGGTGCATCTCCTCCATACGGCAGCGGTACCTGTCGTAAACATCACCCTTTGAACCTATCGGCACCTCAAACTTTACGTAGGGATACGCATCGTAAGGCATGTGCTTGCGCACGTCATAGTCAACTCCAGAACCCCTAAGGGTTGGACCAGTGAGTCCCAGACTAACCGCATCCTCAGCCGATACTATTCCAACGTCCTGGGTACGCTTCAGCCAGATCCTGTTCTTATCGATCAGGGTTTCATACTCTTTTATTTTTGAAGGAAAATCCTCTGTGAAGTCGTAAAGACTTTCTAAGAAATGGCCTGTCACGTCCTGCCTAACTCCCCCAATACAGGTATAGCTAGTGGTAAGACGGGCACCACAGATCTCCTCAAACATGTCCAAGAGAATCTCCCTTTCCCTGAAGCAGTAGAGAAAGACCGTCATGGCGCCGATATCAAGGGCATGGGTAGCCAGCCAGAGCAAATGACCAGTCAACCTAGCCATCTCCATGACCATGGTCCTTATGTACTTGGCCCTGAGAGGAACCTCTATGTCCAAAAGTTTCTCAACAGCTATACTGTAGGCAACATTGTTGGCCATAGAGGCGATATAATCAAGACGATCTGTAAGAGGAAGGGTCTGGGCGTAAGAGAGGTTTTCTGCCAGCTTTTCCACCCCCCTGTGCAGAAAACCTACAGTAGGCTTGCATTCCAGTACTGTCTCCCCATCCAGCTCCAGATCTAGCTTGAGCACCCCGTGAGTAGCAGGATGCTGAGGTCCCATAGCTATGGTATAGGGCTCGTGGGTAGCCTCATCACCTTTAACAAGTCTGAGTTGTGCTTTATTCTCTAGCATCTTCTATACCCGTCTTTTTGGTAGGATCTTGATAAGTTCCGTAGAAATCATACTTTCTTAACTTCTTGGATCTCTCTAAAACCTTGTCGTATCCGCTCCAGTTCTTTCCTCCTCCATCAAGGGGATAATCCTTTCGAAGCGGATGGCCTTCCCATCCATCGGGCAACAAGATTCTTCTTAGATCTGGATGTCCGCCAAAGGTGATACCAAGCAGGTCGTAGCATTCTCTTTCGTGCCAATCAGCTCCCATCCAAATGGAGGTCACGGACTCGATCTGGCAGTCGTCTTCTGGAACCTGCGCCCTTATTCTGATACCGTGGCGAAGGGGGATAGAATAAAGGTTGTAAACCACCTCAAACCGCACATCCTTTTTCCCCAGGTAATCGACTCCACACAGGTCAGCCAAGTGATTGAGATGCAAAGCCGGATCATCGTGCAGCCACCGCAACAGCTCCACTATGCGATCTTTCTTTACGATAACTCCCACCTGACCACGATGCTCCTCCACATCTATCACCTGATCCGGGAATCTTTCCTTGATTTTTTTGGCTATCTCCAGCGGCTCCACCTCATCTCCTCCTTCATCATTTTCTGCTGGAGCTTCATCAATCCCTCCAGCAGGGCTTCAGGTCGTGGCGGACATCCTGGAACATAGACATCCACTGGCAAAAATTCATCACAGCCCTGCACAGTGTGATAGGTCTTAAAAACCCCACCACTACAGGCACAACTTCCCATTGCCAGTACATATCTTGGCTCAGGCATTTGGTCATAAACCCTTCTCACCACCGGTGCCATCTTTTGAGTAACTGTCCCGGCCACTATCATGGCGTCGGACTGCCTAGGACTCGCCCTGAAGATTATCCCAAAGCGGTCCAGATCATAGTGGCTGCTTCCAGCAGCCATCATCTCAATGGCACATCAGGCAAGGCCGAATGTAACGGGCCAGATGGAACCAGCTCGACTCCAGTTGACAAGCTTGTCAAACTGCATCAAAAACGTATTTGCACCAGGTATAACTTTGATGCCTTCAGCTACTGGCACAACATCTCGGGAGGTTATCTTTCCCACTCCAAGGCCTCCTTTCGCCATGCATATGCATATCCAATAAGTAACAAAAATATGAACAGAAACATCTCTATCACGGCAAAGATACCGATATTGTCATAAACAAGCGCCCACGGGTAGAGAAAAATGGCCTCTACATCAAACACCACAAAAAGAATGGCAATCAGGTAGAACTTTATTGAAAACCTGAATCGCGGAGGAGCTGAGGGCGGGTTACCAGATTCGTAACCCTCCAGCTTCTCTTCATAGGGCCTTTTCAGTCTGAAAAACCTTCCTACCCACAAGGTAACCACTCCAAAACCTGTAGCGAACAAGAGCATGATAAGTATGGGCAGGTATTCAGTTGGTAAGTAAGTTCCTGGTGTCATGATTCAGCCGTCCTATGCCTGTTTCATAATCTGTTCAGCAAAGTCTTTGCGCTTCTTTTCCGAAGCCTCCTCCGGGGTAAGAAACTGCAAAGAACCGGTAGTACACTTTGTAACACAGGCGGGCTTTAGCCCTTGATCGAGCCTGTCCTTACAAAGATCACACTTTCCAACCTTGCCTGTATTTGAATCCCATTGGGGGACACCCCAGGGACAGGCCTTTATACAGGCCTTGCATCCAACACACAGGTCAGCTTCAACGAATACAATTCCATCCTTCTCCCGCTTCTGCATAGCACCTGTGGGGCAGGCATCAACGCACCAGGGCTGCTCGCAATGAAAACAGGCCATGTACACATGATTAACTACAGGAACATTTCTGATCATTCTCGGCCCCACCGGAATCATCTTGCAGTAGTGGGAGCCTACCGGAACATTATTTTTATCCTTGCACGCTGCCTCGCACGCCAAGCAGCCAATGCACAGGGTTATATCCTGATCGACATGATATATACTCATCTCATACCCTCCTTATGCAGGCGTGACCTTTACAAAAGACTCGCAAAGAGAAACACTTCCTCCTGCCTTATCCCAAACCTTCAACAGCCCCTTCATAAATATCTGGTCGGCCAGACCTTTTTTATAGGCCCTTGTCTGAAAGGGGATAGAGCGTCCGTAACCATGCAACATAAACACAGCCTCTGGATGTATAAAATCGGTAACCCTGGCCCTGATCTTTCCAGTAACGCCTTTGTTGCTTACCTGAACCTCCTGGCCATCTTTAATTCCAAGTTCCTTGGCAGCCTGGGTATTTATCCAAAGACAGTTTGTACCCATCAGCTCAGATATGATTGGATTGTTCGTTGTCTGGCCATGGGTCTGATAACCTGTACGGCCAAAAAGGAGCCTAAACTCGCCCTTTTCCGGTTTCTTTGGACTCTCATAGGGAATAAAGGAAGGAATATCTTCGTCTTCAAGCCGCTTTGAAAACAACTCTATCTTGCCTGAAGGAGTTGGAAACTTAAGCTTGTCCCTATCATACCAAATAGGTTCTTTGGCAAGCCGCACAAAACCCTTTTCGTCAAAATCCTGCAATTTTATATCAGTGTCAGAAAGCTGATATCTCCAAATGTCTTCGATGGTCTTGTAAGGAAAGTAGTTACCCTTGCCAAGCCTGTGGGCCAGCTCTGTCCATATCTCCCACCCTGCCTTGGTATCGTAAACAGGTTCTACAGCCTTTTTCCTCATGCTAAAGCCTGGCTTCAAACCCTTGTCTGTCCTCATCATGGTATCCCGTTCCAGATAAGTGGACTCGGGCAGCACCACATCGGCAAAACCAAAGGTCTCGCTGTAGTTCACGTCTACCACCACTATCAGATCCATCTTGTTCAATATGCGCTTTTGTTCTTCAGGATCAGGAAGGGCAAGAAGAGGATCATGCCTTACCACAAAGTAGGCCTTTATTGGATAAGGATCTTCCGTATCAACGGCCTCATACATAAGCTGCAAGAGACCGGGACCACCATCAAATCTCTTGTACTTCCAGCCACAGCCATCGGCCCGTTTTTCCTCCACCTTCGGAATATCTGCCCCCAGGCTCTTGAGCCCTTTGTAACCTGCATCCTTTGGGGCCTTTGGATAGAACTGGCCACCTGGCACCTCTATGTTACCCATCAAGACGTTAAGGATATGGATCATCCGGCTTGCGTAGAACGAATCATTGTACCTAGAAAGGTGCCAGCCAGGATGAAAAATCACCTTGGGCTTGTCAGCAGCAATCTCCTTGCAAAAGGCCACTATTTCATCAGCGGGGATACCGGTTTCCTTTTCTGCCCAGCTGGGAGTGTACTGTTTTAGAAAGTTTTTAAATTTTGTGATGCCTGTAACGTACTTCTTTACAAAATCCTTGTCATAAAGGCCATCTTTCACTATCACATTCGCTATTGCCAGAAGAAGTGCGTAATCGGTTCCAGGCCTTATCTGCCAATAACGGGTAGCCTTTGAAGCTGTCAGAGCCGCCCTTGGATCAACATAAGTGACCTTGGCTCCGTTCTTGACTCCCTGCATGAAAGATTTAACTTCCTTGACCTTGATGGATTCAACCATGTTTCTTCCAAAAAGCACGATATGCTTGGCATTCTTAAAATCGTAAGCCAGGCCTTTTCTGCCAAGGCCATAGACGGACTTGGATGCATGATGTGTATTTCTTCCACAGGTACAGTCATGATTGCAGTAATTAGGAGAACCCAGGGCCTTCATAAAGGCCTTGCGCATATCAGCAAAAGGACCTCCCCTATCACTTAACATGATGGCCCTGCTACCATGCTTTTGCATAATGTCATTTAGCTTGGTGACGATGTAATCAAAGGCCTCGTTCCAAGAGACTCTTTTCCACTTGCCTGACCCGCGTTCTCCATCCCGGATCATGGGATACTGTAGCCTTTCATCATCATAAAGCAGCGCTCTTCCAGCTACACCCTTTGCACAAAGGCTGGTGCCCATACCCGGATCATTGGGATTTCCCTCGATCCAGGAGACCTTGCCGTCTTCAACTTCTACGCGAATCGGGCAACGGACTGCACACATTCCACAGATGCTGTAAACAGAACTTGCCATACTGCAATCTCCTTTTTGCTTTTTTGATCTTTCTGATCAAACTCCCTGGTCTTGGCTCTGGCTTATTACTGACAAAAAAATATTGTCAGTACGGTTGTCCTTTATGCTTAGCGAATTCTTGTCATTTGTCAATAAAAAATATAGAAAAATGGAGAAAATTAAAGCTTTCACAATATATATTGTGATCATTATTACAAACAGGCAACTTCTATATAAATTATGATTTTTTTCACAGATTTGAGATATGTTTAGAGATACGCGTTAGTGACTGGTGATAACTTAAAGAAAAATAGCTTATTAAGGTTTAAGCTAAAAATTTCTATTACTTTTAAAGGACATCTCTAATTTCCAGAATCTTTATCTGATTTTCTAAAATCTGTAACTAAAGTCACAATCTGGCTGATCAAAAAAAATCGTGAAATGGCAGAGGAAATGATGCCCTTTAGACTTTTTATTAATTTTTTAATAAACTGGGATTTCTCTGGATTTTTTGGGATCCTTGGGTCTATAACGCGGTAGATCCCCAACAGAATGGCTATATACCATTGCGTTTAAAAATATGCCTAAGGCTGAAGCATTTGGAGGCATGCCCCAAAAGCTTGAATTTTTTAAAAATGGATTATTCAAGCTTGGCAGCATGAAGCATTATCTTAGCGCATGCAACAGCATCTGCCAGGGGATCGTGATGTTTGTTCAATGTAATGCCCAACACTTCACACACATTGGGCAACCTGGCTGGCTGAATTCCTAGGACATTCCTTGCAAGTTTGACAGTGCATTCAAACCGAAGTTCAGGTAGACCTATTCCATAATATTCACATGTCCTTGTCAGAACCGAGCGATCAAAGGGAGCATTATGAGCCACCAAGAAATCGCCTGTTAACAGCTCAGGCTTGATAAAAGGCCATAACTCAGCAAAGGTGGGCATATCCTTTACATGCTCCCATGTAAGCCCGTGGATATAAGAAAATTTAAAATAACGTTCTGGTGGCCGTATAAGGAATGTCTTTTTTGAAACAATTGTGCCGCTTTTAACCTGGACAAGCCCTAGGGCACACGCACTGTAACGATTATTGTTTGCAGTTTCAAAATCAATAGCGGTAAAGTTTATATCATGGCTGCTGGTAAAGGCGATCATCTCTTTCCACTAAACTTAAACATCCTGGCAAATCCAGGCAGCTAAAAAATACAGCCTATGATCTTGCAGGGGGGAACGTCTTCAGCAGCTCCATTGCTACCTGACGTGCATATTTCATGCGCTCATTTGGATCTTTAAATGACTGTAGCCGGTCTGTGGCCACACCACGCCAAAATATGTTTCTTGTCTTCGGGTCTAAGGCATCAACCACTATTTTCCCTTCTTTGTATTCATATTCACGCTGTATAGGAACCATTGCATAAGTACCAAAACCATAGGGATAGAGGCCTACCCTTTGATAGTCAGTTACTACCTGACGTTTATTTCTGATATTCGTATGAAAAACCACATAAAAGTCGGCTTTGTCTTTAGGGGCTGGAATATAACCTTTTGCTTTAAAGGCCTCTGTCAAAGCCTGGACAATTCTTTGCTGCATGGGCGAATTGCCCTGCTCAGGATAAACAATAGCAAAGGTTTTGAGCCTTGAAAAATCAAATCCGGCATTATAATCACTGCTCACCTTTAGAGTGGAACAGCCCCATGTAAAAAATAAAAGAACTCCACACATTACCAAACGGTTTATCATGATAAGCCTCCTCCCGATGATCACAAAATTGTTTTTTTAAAACACAAGACTCGATACATGAAAAAATACTTAAAAAATAATTACTAAAATGGATAATTTTAGTCAATATAATCCAATAATGTGGGCAAAAGAACGGGGCCAGCTCAAAAAACTTGGAAAAGAAGCCAATTCATTAGGCTGGCTGACATTCTGCAGGCTCTGGCCAGCCCATTACCCGCGCCTTGTACTTGTTGGAAATCTTGAGCTTTACATCAAGAAAACGAAAGACTGCTGCAGCAACATCGATCCTGCATGTCTTCTCCAGCCCCTCGAAACCGGGAGAAGAATTTACCTCAAGGATCTTCATTCCTACTTCATCATCATAAAGGTAGTCCAGGCCAGCCATGTCCATTCTTAGGACCTTCATGGTATCTGCCACTGCAAGCTCGTTCTTCGGTCCATATTCAAATGGTTTGGCACTGCCACCTTGGGAATAGTTGGATTTAAACCCTTCTAGTGCTATTCTTTCCATAGCACCAACAATAAGGCCACCTACAGAAAGCACCCTTACATCCCTGCCGCGGCTTTCTGGAAGAAACTGTTGCAGAAAGAGTTCTGCCGCGGGATTGTTGGCCTCGACGAACTGCAGCAGGTCGTTAAGCTCCTGGCGGGTTTCACAAAGATGCACACCACTACCTTGGGTCCCTACCCTTGTCTTTACTACAGTAGGGAAACCTATCTCTTTTTCAACAAGGTCAATGTTTACTGGAAACTGGACAAGTATGGTTTTGGGCACAGGAAGACCAGCATCCGAAAGCCTTTGCAGATGAAGCAGCTTGTCCTGAGCAAGAGCCACAGCCTCTGAGCTGTTCAGACTGTAAACCCCTAGCTTTTCCAAATGACGAAGAGCAGCCAGAGCAAAATAGCTCGTTGCTGACCCCATTCTAGGGATGACAAAATCAGGAAGGATATCAACATGCTCTCCTCTTAGAAACAGATCTGGCTTACCATCCATCCCTATCACGAATGAAAGCTCATCAGGGTTTACAACTTTGATCTTGTACCCATATCGTGGTGCCGTTTCTTTAAGACGATCTATCTCATAACTCTCCTGCTTGACGAGACTCCTGTCCGGTCTGTACAGAATCCAGCCCTGTGCAACATAATTTTTCATAAAAAACCTTCCTTTATTCCACAGTCCATCAAAGACCCTGCCGTTACTTTATCCAGCCAAACACATCTTTGGCTATAGACCACCGGCCTTTTTTATTTTCTGTCTGTTTACCAAGAATCCAATAATCATAGACCTTTTTTGTCAACCCGGATTTTATAGCAGTCTCTAGCCAAGTATTTACATACCAGCACCACTGCATCTGATTATGCGGAAGCGCAAATGCCATGGGACATTCATATCTGAGACCTTTTGGAACAACCACTGTCCACTGTGGATACACCAAGGTCCATGCAGTAGCAGTCTGTGCCGTATAAACAAGGGCATCGACTCCTTTTACATGACCTTTAAAAAACTCCCTTGGCGAGTGGACAACAATAAGCTTGGCATTGGGGAAAAGACGCTGAGCTGCTCCTTCCTTCAGTCTAAAAGGTGTGACACCCAGCTTTAGCCCTTCCATTTCCCTAATTTTGTCATAGGATGAAAACTCGTTGCGCCTGTAATCCGGCACTACTATGCCAAGATATTCGTCAAGATAGCTTTTTGAAAAGACAAAACGAAGTGCCCTCTGTGCACTTATGGTTATGCCACCAACAGCCATATCGATCCTGCCGCTGTCAAGCTCCTTGTCAACATTGTTCCAGTCAATCTTGACTATATCTAGGGCTACTCCGAGATCTCTTGCCAGGGCATGAACCAGTTCCATGTCATAGCCAACCACATGGCCCTTGGCATTGGTGAAGGCAAAGGGAAGCCTGTCCTTGGAATAGCCAATCCTCAGGACTCCTCTCTTTTGGATAAGCTGAAGCCTGTCTGTTAACAGTTCGTCCCCTGAAAGAGGAGCTAAAACAGAGGGCTTTTTCACCTTGGCCAGAGGACCAAGCAGTTCCATGTTCACAAGGGTTTTATAACCTCTGTATTCATAGGGAATGGCCCGGGTCAGGACAAAGCCAAGGATTAGCATTACAACGGCAGTGATTCCAAGACTGACTATGGCCACCTCCACCATTTTTCTCCACCTGAGACGCCCTGCCATTGCGCAGGCACCAAGCAGACAGATTATTACTCCGTGCATGGCGGCCATGGCAGTAGCAAAACGCATGGTGAATACACTGCCAAGGAGATAAAGCTGGAAGAGGTCCGCAGGCAGCTTGAAAAAGTCTAGCATGAACGGTATTGCCACTGCCATTGAACCAAATGCGGTGAGTATGCCCATGACACAAAAGGCTGGATAATCAGATATGCTAAGAGGAGAACCAACGAACCATGCAGCAAAAAGGATGAAACCGATACCAAGAATAGTACCCACACTTGGAAAACTGTAGGTAGTGGGCACTAGGGCATCCACTGCAGAGATGGCAATATCGCTTTTCATCCCTTTTCTTTCAAGAAGCTCCTTTGTTTTTTCTGCTATCATTGGAAGCACAACGAGCACAGTGCCTGTTGCAAATGCAGTAACCATTGCAAGCCTTGCATCCTTTATCACCTCCCTGTAACTGAAAGGTGTAGCTCTTGCAGCAAGGGCTGGAAGGGCAAAAAATGCAAGGATGAGCCATGCAGCCAGATATACCCACAGGTATACCTGCAAACGGCTCAATTCCTCTACCCTCAAGGTTCCGGCTGCAGCAGCTGAAAGTGCAAAAATTCCAACAGGGGCTGTCTTTGCCACCACAGAGGCCATCTTCATCAGGGCATCACTAAGATTCTGCATGCTCAGTATAAAGCCTGTTTTTCTCTCTACGGTAATTAATGCCACCCCGAGAAAGATACTGAAAACCACTATGGCCGGCACAATTGTGTTTGCCATGGCATAAAAAGGATTTGCAGGAATATATAGATCTAAAAAGTTGATCTTTGCCGATTCAGCTACCATGCTGGTACTGAAAAAAGAGGCGGAGGTCCAGTCAGGATAGGCAAGGGGCAAGAAGGTAAGGGTTAGGGCCGTCAAACACCACAAAAACAGGATCAGCATGCCTCCCCGTATACCAATAAGCTTGGCCATTTTCAGATCTAACCTGCCTAGCCCTCCAATGAGCGAAACCATTATGTAAGGGATGACCGTCATCTGGAGGAGCTTGATATAGATGTTTCCAACAATGTTCAGCTTGCCCGCAGGTTCTCCAAGGAAGATTCCAGCAAAAATCCCCAGCAACAGACTTGCAATCACTCGCTGGAATGGAGACAGCTTCAAAATATTTAATGTCATAGGTTTTTGTGTACCATTTTGATTGAAAAATTTTACAACCTGCTTAAGTATATCTTTTACTCTTCACCAGGGAAAGGCAGGGCTTTGACTGGTTTTCTGCTCTTACTGGTCTTATTCATGGTGAAATTCAGCTGGTCAATAATCTTACTCTCCTTTTCAATACATTGCCCAGGACGATTTCTGTTTCTCGAAAAATAAAGATTACCTATAAAATTTATTCATTAAAACCCTGAATATATCCAAAGCAGCATGGTCTTCCGTGCCAGCTTCGTCTTGCGGGTGCAAGACCTCGAGTTTTCTAAGGATCAATCACCACAAGATTTCCATGAATCAATTTTGAGGGTTGAGCTCTTTTATCCCATTTATCTGGTAAATTCAGGCTGGACACTATAACAGCAACTTTCTGTCCCTGATTAAAAATTTTTCCGACATGAAAACTCACAAATCCGTCTCAGCCTTGCCAAACAAGCCCCAACCGAACACCACTTGACAAACCCTCTTTCAGAAGCCCTGCCTATTTGTTTGTTGACAACATAACTGACCTATATTAGGGAATCAAAACCATGAACCTGTAAAAGGGAATCTGGTGAAAATCCAGAACGGGCCCGCCACTGTGAGCGAGGACGAAACCTGAATGGTGCCACTGTTACGTAAACGTAACGGGAAGGCTTAGGGAGTAGGATGATGCGCAAGTCAGGATACCTTTTGCAGGATTCATCGCTAGCTTAAACTACCAGCGGGGACCTGGCAGTTTGAGTCAAAAGGCTGCGGGAAAGACGGGAGCCCGTATCCATATTGGGATACGGGCTCTTTTCATTTTATTCATCTGTAGCCCCACTCGAAACCAAATGGTCCCCAAAAAATTCCTAAGGAGGGACTTATCAATGAAGACCACCTTTTATCTGCTAAATGTATTACTGGCCTCGATAGTTTGTATCGTTTTTTCATCAAACGTATTACTTGCAAGTCCACAGGTGCTCAGATTTTTAAAACCGGAAAAAAAAGACCTGAAACCGGCCATAGTGCTGACAGCCTTTGGAACCAGTACCAAGGCGCAAAAAACCTTTGACTTTATGGACAAGGAAATCCGTGGGGCCTTTCCCGGCTATGAAATTAGATGGGCGTTTACTTCACAGATAATTCGCAACAAAATGAACGCGATCTACAAGAAAAAGGGGATAAACAAAAGACTTCATAGCCTTCCCGAGGTTCTCGCCTCTCTCAAAGCAGCGGGCCACAGAAAGGCAGTGGTTCAGTCCCTGCATGTATTTCCTGGTGCCGAATATATGCATATGCTCAACCAGGCCCGCATGGATGGAATGAACATCTCCATAGGCGAACCCCTTGTTTCTCAGTGGGAAGAAGTGCACGAGCTTCTAAAAAGGATATCCAAGGACTTCTTAAAGAAAGAAGAAGGATGCAACGTGTTTGCTGGTCATGGCTCCCCAAATACCTACAGTGCACCTTCTACTGCAGTCTACCTGGCCTTTGACCGGTTGCTTTCGGTTCACTATCCGAACTGTTTTTTGGGAAGCGTTGAAGGGGTACCAGACAGAAAAGACGCGCTGGACAGGGCAAAAAAGTATAGGGGGGATAAAGTCCGTATAATACCGTTTATGCTTGTGGCAGGAGATCACATAATGAACGACATAATGGGAGAAGAGCCAGATGAAGAGGGTGATATTTCATGGGCTCTGGAATTAAAAAAGGCGGGCAAAAAGGTCTCATGTCCTGAAATAACAGTTAAAGGAGAAAGACTGTACAAAGGTCTTGGCTTTTATCATATAACCAACGAAATCATTGTTAAGCACATCAAGCAGGCATTGGCCGATCTTTAAATCCATTATAAGGGAGGGAAATCGATGAAGATCAAAGCAGTAGTGTCTTTAACCCTGCTAGCCTTGTTTCTTGCATATGGAATGGCACTAGCAGGAGGAGCAAAAACCGACAAAGAGGGCCAACTTGAAGAGTTGGTGAGGCAGTTGATCGAGGAGAACAGACAACTTAACAGGCGTCTTCAGGCAGTGGAACAAGAACTTTCCCAGATTAAGGCACAAAAAACAAACACCGAATCCACCGAGCTGGTCCAGTCGGAAGGAGAAGAGGGCCAAGGAGAACAGCACTGGTATGAAAGATTTGGCCTTAGTGGTGGCGTTACAGGGCTTATCATGGGAACCTTGGGAGATGCCAACAGTGTGGATAATATAAGATCTACCCAGGATGCATCCTATACTATTGACCTAAACATCGATGCAGACTTTGCCAAATGGGGCAAATTCTTTGTGCACCTTGAGGGGGGAGATGGAGACGGCCTAAACAACGATGTTCCCAGTTTCAGTGTTCCAAACTATGACTCCTACAAGACAACCATAGGATTAGATCAGGCAGCACTTACCATCTCTGAGGCCTTTTATGAATTTTCCTTAAACGAAGACCGGTATGGCTTTGACATTGGTAAAATGGATATAAGTGTACTGTTTGATGAAAACAAGGCCGCCGGTGACGAAACCACCCAGTTTTTGTCAAACATATTTGTCAAGAGCATGGGTATCAACATACCGGAACCAGACAGCTTCTATTGCCCTGCATTCATGCTCAGGGGCCAACCCGTAGACCTTTTAGAATTTAAGGTGATTGGTGCAGGGGTTGCCGAACATGGAGACGACTCTGTGTGGCATAACCCCTTTGACAACGGCATGATCGTAGGTCAGATAAACATAATGCCAGGACTGTTTGGCAAAAAAGGTAACTACAGATTCTACGGCTGGCTCGATAAAAGGCGCTACATTAAAACCAGGGAACTTTCCAAATTTCCAGAATCAGACCATGATGCTGGTCATAAATATGCGGATGATTCCCTCTCTGGATGGGGACTTTCCTTTGATCAAGAAATCATCACCGGGGTTACCAGCTTTGCCAGATACAGCCAAACCATAACCGATGACAGGGCTCTTTGGAATGAAGATGATAAGGCATGGACACTGATCCCTATAGATCAAAGCTGGTCAATTGGATTTCAGCTGGACGGGGGGTTGTGGAATCGAGGTGGTGACGCCTTTGGGTTTGGCTTTGCACAAACCCTCCTTGCAGACGACTATGAAAAGACACATAGCCACACAGCCAATGAGAAGTATATAGAGGCTTATTACCGTTTTGTTGTGGTTGACCGTTTTGCACTTACAGGAGACTTCCAGTGGATTCAAAACGCTGGTGGAAACTCAAAAATGGATGACATATACATCTGGGGAGTTAGAAGCCAGATAGATTTTTAACAAAAAAATGCAATGGGCCTCTTTTGGAGGCCCTCTTTTACCTTATCTTAAAACGCTTCTCAAATTCTCTGTCAATGGTCTTTCTTTTAAGGGCCTCTCTTTTATCATAAAGCTTTTTACCCTTTGCAAGGGCTATCTCTAGTTTAACCTTTCCGTTAGATAAATATACCTTAAGGGGAATAAGGGTAAATCCTCTCTCTTTTACCTTGCCAGCCAGCCTCTTTATCTCCTGTTTATGCAGCAGGAGCTTTCTGGGTCTGAGTGGATCTGGTTTTGCCGTATTGGTTGCATAAGGATATGGGGAAATATGAACATTCTGGAGCCATGCCTCGCCGTCTTTGATCTCCACATACCCGTCCTTAATGTTTATACGCCCTTGGCGAATTGATTTTACCTCAGGCCCAAGTAGCGCTATCCCTGCCTCAAGTGTGTCAACTATATGGTACTCATGCCTGGCCTTACGGTTTTGAGCAATTATCTTTATTGCATCTTTACCCATCTCTATTTCCTCTTAGCTTGCCACCTAGTTCCTTACCAATCCATAGGCTTGGCAATAATCCGTCTAATCTTTAGATTAAACAACTTGTTAGACGGAACTGGCTTTATCAAACAGGCAGTATCTGCCCCCCTGACTGTACCAGCAACAGCAACAATATCCTTGCCCTCCAACAAACCGGCATCATAGGCCATAAGGGCAATCTCCACACATACCTTAACACCCTGGCCCAAAAGACGAAGGGTATTGGCAATAAGATCCTGCTGTGAATAACCAAGGCCTTCTCTGATAGCGGTTCCGATATTTCTAAAAGGCATGGTACCCGTATAAACTACGGCACCTGTATCCGTAAGTTTTTTCTTGGTATCTTTGGCCATTTCAAGGCCAGGCTGCCCCTTAAAGCCGTAGTTATGGGTTACAACAATGAGCTTCAGGCCATTTTTCCCCTGTTTATTAATAAGTTCTGCTGCCTTTACGCCAGTTTCACCAAAAGTGGAAGCAACAACTAGTTCTTCGATCCTGTGTTCCAGGGCATAGGTAATGGCCGCCTCCAGGGTTTGCATGGTGTTGTTTCTGCCTGCCTTTTCAAAAACCAACATTTTGCGATCTCCAGTTTACTTAAATTTCCCAATTTACCTAATTTTATTATACAAAAGTGTAACAAGTGTTCTGCCCACATACCATATGTCTTATCAAAACTTATAGGCTATCTAAGAGAACTATTTTTGTAAAAGCTTTTAAACCGGCTTTTAAAACTATTTGGACAAAATTTATTTTTTTCCTGTAAATTCTAGATATCATGATTATAATTTTAAAGACGTGTATAAAATATGTCGTTATTACAAATAACCCTAAAGAGTTGCAACTGTCATACTGTGTCTACTGAATCTGTCAGGATTATCATCAAGGAGCCATTATGGGAAAAATCAAGAGGGTGCTTGTACTAGATGACGAAGAAATGATCCTTGATCTGGTTACGGATATTTTTCAGCTTATAGGTTTTGAGGTTGTCCCTGTAACCAATGCCAAAGCAGCAATAGAAGAATTCCAAAAGGCCAAGGGAGAAGGACAGCCCTTTGACCTGGTGCTCTTTGATATGACGCTGCCAGGTGACATGGATGGAGCAACCGTCCTTAAAGAAATCAGAAAGATCGACCCTGATATCAAAGCTATCGTATCAAGTGGATACTCTCAGGAAGAGCTGAAATCCAAGGCAGGTGAGACCGGTTTTGATGCGGCTGTTCCAAAACCCTATTCCATCACTTTGTTAAAAGAGACTGTAGAGGAACTTTTGACAAAGTAAAAAAGCGCCAATAAACAATTGTTAAGGGGTGCCAATGAGCACCCTGTCCCTTGTTTTTGATATGCGTACACTTACTATGGAGCCAGCAAGGTCCTGGTCTGCCTCTACTAGCACTTCCATGTAATTTGAGCTTTTTCCAGTCCACAAGGCACCCTTTTTGATTTTTTTCTCAACAAGTACCTCTTGGAAACTTCCAAGAAGTCTGTGACAAAATCTCTCTTTTTTTTGTTTACCAAGGGCAATAAGATGCCTGGCCCTTTCCTTTGCCTCTTTTCTGCTGGATTTAGAGGCCATGGCTGAAGCTACCGTTCCAGGACGTGGCGAATAGGGAAAGGCATGGAGGTAGGAAATGGGTATCCTTTCAACCAAGGCAAGGGTTTCATGAAAATCCGCTTCTGTCTCTGTAGGAAACCCGGTCATTATGTCTGTACCAACACCACAAAGTGGAATGTGTTTTTTTATTTTGAAAACCAGATCCTGAAAATCTCCAGGGCTGTACCCCCTGTTCATATCCTTCAAGACCTTGGCTGATCCACTTTGCAAAGGGATATGAAAATGCTTACAAAAATTTTCTGTCTCACTTGCCCAGACAATGAACTCGTCTGTCACCTCTGTTGCCTCTATGGAACTAAGCCTAAAACGCATATGCGGAAAAGCCGGGCAGAGATCTTTGAGAAGAGAAAAGAGCGATACCCCTGGCCCAAGGTCACGTCCATAGAAACCTATATGTATGCCGGTCAGTACTATCTCCTTTACACCAGCATCCGAAAGGTCGCTAACCTGTTTAAAAACGAGCTCTGGCGGCAGGCTCCTGCTTCGCCCCCTGGCATATGGAACTATACAGTAGGAACAAAAGGCATTACAACCATCCTGAATCTTAACAAAGGCCCTGGTTCTACCCCTAGGAGGTCTGGAGATCAGCAGTTGCCCGATCTGTTTGACCTTTGATATCTCACTTATAAATATCCCTGTGCAACCTTTGTGCTTAAGAGACATGGAGGCGATAAGGGGCTTTTGTTCATTGCCGGCAAGACAGATTCCACTTCCAACCGATTCGATTATCATGGCGGGCTGGGTCTGAACATGGCATCCCGTTGCTATTATCTTGGCAGAAGGACGTTGTCTTTTAAGCCGGTTTAACATCTGCCTTGACTGATATGCAGCCTTGGATGTCACTGCACAGGTGTTAACCACATAGATGTCTGCCTCATCCTTCCAGTCTACGATCTGACAGCCCTGGGACTCAAACTGTTCTGCCATGGCCCAAGACTCAAACTGGTTCACCTTGCATCCAAGGGTGTAAAAGGCTACGCGCAAATCCTTCCACCTCCTGCCACCACCTGGCCTGCATAAAATACTGCAAACTGGCCCGGGGTAACTGCCCTTTGAGCCGCATCAAATCTAACCTTAACCCTTGTCTTATCTTTTTTACGAGGAAACGTTAATATGGCTGGCACAGCCCTATGCCTTGATCGTATTTTTACATTGAACCTCAAAGAAGAACATGCCTCAGGCTCTACTATCCAGTTCACATCCTCTACTAGGACATCCTTTTTGAACAGTTCCTCCTTCTTACCAACAACTATCACGTTTTCATCAGCCCTGATTTCCATCACATAAAAAGGAGTGGCATCAGAAATACCCAGCCCCCTTCTCTGCCCCACTGTATAAGAACAAATTCCATGATGGGTACCAACTCTTCGACCTTCTGTTGTAACTATGGGACCAGGACGTAAAAAGGCCTGTGATGCCCCTTGAAAATAGGCACGGTAGTCTCCCTTAAAAAAGCATATATCCTGGCTCTCGACATCTAACAAACCCAATAGACCAAGTCTTTCTGCCATCTTTTTTACTTCTTCCTTGGAGATGTCTCCAAGAGGCAAGATCATTCTCTCAAGAGCCTTTGGTCTAAGCTGATGAAGAAAGTAACTCTGATCCTTTTTGGGATCCCTGCCAGCCAGCAAGAGGGATTGTTTCCCCTTACGCTGAATGCGGGCATAATGTCCAGTTGCAAGAAAATCCATGCCAAGCTGTTTAAGAACTTCGAGACCTGTCTGGATCTTTATCCTCCAGTTACAGACACAGCAGCAGTTCGGGGTTAGGCCGGAAAGATAGCTCTTTTCAAAATACCGGATTATATCCTTTCTGAATCTGTCCCTTACATCTTCGACACGAACTCTTACTCCAAAACTGTCACAAATGTGCAAGGTGCGCTCTAGCGCCTGTTCCTCTTGTGCCAGGCCCGTCATCCTCAGAAACAGGCCCTGAACCCTAAAACCCTGTTCACGCAAAATGTGAGTGGCAATGGAGCTGTCTACACCACCGCTAACCAGTACGAGAACCGATTCATTCATTGGTGTCAGCTAAGTAGCTTCTCTGTTGCAAATCTTATCTCCATAGCCCTTACCGGACACACTGCCACACAAAGACCACATCCCTTGCAATGTTCAGGATCAAAAACCACCTCTCTGGTCTCCTGATCTATATAAAGGGCCCTGGTTGGACAAATCCCTGTACAAGCACCACACATAAGGCATAACTCGTCGTTTCTTCTAATTTCTTGGGCCACTGACTTTACCTTAACACCTTGACTCCTGAGGTACCTTAACCCTTCTTGGACCTGCTTTTTGTGACCACTCAGTTCCAAAATCATTATTCCTTCATGACCTGGTAATATTGTGGCCTTGAGTATATTGAAACAGAGGTTATATTCCCGGCTCAGGCTGCAAACTATTGGCTTGTCTGTAATCTCTGGGGGAAACCTCAATACCAGCATGCGCTTGTGCATATTCGGCTCCTATGAGAAAGTGATATGAAATAACCCTATGAAGTTACACCAAAAGGACACCATGATAAAGATAAAACCCAATGATATAGCCTTCGATATAGACGGAGTAGTAGCAGACACCATGTCTTCCTTTATATACGTGGCAAAAAAAGAGTTTGGCATAAACACTATAAAAAGGGAACAGATCACGTCTTACTGGCTAGAAGAATGCCTCAACGTGCCAGAAGAAATCATAAAGGCCATCATCAATCAGATCCTCGAGGACCCATTCAAAACCAGATTAAGACCAATAGAAGGAGCAACAGAAACCCTTGGCCTCCTTTCAGAGTTTGGACCTATCCACTTTGTCACTGCAAGGCCCATTAAGGAACCTATAGAAGACTGGTTGAAAACGGTCTTAAAAAAGGTACCTTCACGCAGAATCAAGGTCCACGCAACGGGTCAGCACGACATTAAACCACAGGTGATCAAGAAACTTGGGAAAACGTTCTTTCTGGAAGATCACTTAGAAACCTGTAAGGCAATCCATCAAGCAGGCCTAAAGGCAATCGTTTTTGATCAACCCTGGAACCAGGGACAAATCCCGTTCACAAGAATAAAAAGCTGGCAAGAACTGAGAAAACTTCTGGAGCTGACCTCATGAATTTGCAGGAAATACTCAGCCTGGTCAACAAGCCAGGCAGATACCTAGGCGGAGAAAAAAATGCCTGGAATAAACCTTGGAATGAAGCACGCTTAAAAATGTGTTGCATCTTCCCTGACCTATATGAAATTGGTATGTCTCATCAGGGGCTGCTCATACTGTATGATATAATAAATCGACAGGAAGGTTTTCTTGCAGACCGCTGTTACTGCCCTGATATGGATATGGAAGGGCTCTTACGGAAAAACGGCCTTCCCCTTTTTGGGCTCGAGACCAGAAAGCCCCTTAATGAATTTGACATACTGGCAATTACCCTTCCCTACGAACTTTGCTACACCAATATCTTTACCATCTTGGCACTGGCCTCTATACCCTTTTTCAACAAGGAACGAATGGATGGACAATGGCCCCTGATTCTAGGAGGTGGCAGTTGTTGCCTCAATCCTGAGCCTGTAGCTGACCTGTTTGACGCCATAATAGTAGGTGACGGAGAAGAAGCCATTATAGAGGTGGCTGAGACGGTTGAAAGATGGAAAAAGGAAAAGGCTTCCAAGACCCAGCTTTTAAGGATGCTTTCCCTTCTGGATGGACTCTACATACCTAGATTTTACATACCTGTATATGACAAATATGGAACCTTTAAAAAAATCGAAGTCAACCAACACAATATTCCAAAACGAATAAGGCGACGAATAGTATCTGAATTTTCTCCCTCCCATGAGATACAGTCGCCACTTGTCCCTAATATACGTATTGTCCACGACAGGTTGGGAGTCGAGATTGCAAGAGGATGTACAAGGGGATGTCGATACTGTCAGGCGACCACCATCTACAGACCTGTGAGGGAAAAATCCATAGAAGAGATCATTGATGTAGCCTTAAATGGGATTGAGAAAACCGGCTGGGAAGAGGTCTCCCTGCTATCCTTAAGTACCGGCGACTATTCTGCAATAAAAGAGCTTATAACAAGGGTGATGGACGAGTTTGTGCCCAGAAACTGCTCCGTATCCCTTCCCTCTCTCCGGGTTGGAACCTTGACCCCTGAGATAATGGACCAAATAAAAAGGGTAAGAAAGACAGGTATAACCCTTGCGCCTGAGGCCGGAAGCGAAAGATTAAGAATGGCCATAAATAAGGGCATAACAGAAAAAGATCTCTTGGATACGGTAAAAGAGGCCTTTGAAAGGGGATGGCGTAATATAAAACTGTATTTCATGATAGGCCTCCCTGGCGAAACCGAACAGGATCTAATGGAGCTTGTTGAACTAGTGAAAAAGGTCAGGTCTCAGGCCAAACAGGTAAAAAACTTCAGGGGTTCTGCACAGATTACTGCGAGCATCGGAACCTTTGTCCCAAAGCCTCAAACGCCCTTTCAATGGGAAGGACAAATCTCTGTTGATGAGTCAAGAAGGCGCCTTGCACTGATTAAAAAAGGGCTAAAACAAAAGGCCTTCAAGGTGAAATGGCATGAGCCAAGACAGTCCTTTCTTGAAGGGGTGTTATCCCGAGGAGACAGACGCCTGGTCATGCTCTTGCACGAGGTATGGAAAATGGGGGCCCGGCTTGATGCATGGACAGACAACCTGCGCCCTGAGCTTTATGAAAAAGCTGCCTCAAAACTTGAAATCGACCTTCAAGATTATCTAAATCCCATAGATGAAAAGGCCCCCCTTTATTGGGATCATATAGACTCTGGAGTAACAAAGGCCTTTTTCAGGCTTGAGAAGAAAAGGGCTCAACAGGGCAAATATACCCCTGATTGCCGTTTCAACGAGTGCCAAGGCTGCGGCGTGTGCGACTTTAAGAGCATTAAAAACGTTTTAAAGGGCAACATCCATAGGAATAGAAAGGCCCTTAAAAAACTTGAGAAAAGACCAAAAACCCTAAAAGAACAGTCCTTATTTTTTGTTGTTAAATATGCCAAGCTTTTTCAGGCCAGATTCATTGGGCATCTAGACATGGTAAGACTCTTTCACCGTGCAATTCGAAGAGCAGGCATAACTGTTGCCTATTCCAAGGGTTTTCACCCCATGCCTAAAATCTCCTTTGAAAATCCGATTTCCCTTGGCATGGAAAGCATGTCAGAAAGGTTCATCATAGAGCTAAAAGAATATATGCCTGCCCTAGAACTAAAAGAGCGTCTTAATGCCCAGATGACCCATGATATCAAGATATTAAGCGTAAATGTTACTCCTAAAAAACAGCAACTGGTGCCAAAAACCAGACAGTCCTTTGTAATTGTCGTTCCAGATTTGGAACCAGAAGGTGTTGAGGAACACCTAACAAGATTTAGATCTGCAGATAGAATCGAGATACAAGTCAAACGAAAAAAGGGAGAAATGGTCTTAAATTTAAAGAATAGGGTGGCCTTTATAGGCCTCTATTCAGAAGCTGCTGAAGCTCAAGACGAAACCGGATTTGGAATTGGAACAGATACAGAAGCAAAAACATCAAGTGACAGTGCTATCCAATCTTGGATATCCAGGGTCATTGAAGAGATCTCAAGCACTAAATGGTCTGCATTAAAACTGACCCTAGATCAGTCGGCCTCTCCCACAGTAAAACCATCAGAAGTTATTGCTAACGTATTTGAGCTTAAAGAAAAGAGTGTAAGAATCTCTCGTTTTTTAAAAATATAGTTTAAGGAATGCAAGGGGATTGGGATGTGATTTTTTCCAGACAGAAATTCAGGTGATCTGACACTACCAATCCTAATCCATAAAAACCGAGCCTTTATTCTATGGTTTCCCGAGCTGGTACCCCCTTTTGAAATACCAAGACCGTTATTTTTTAAAGCCGGTTAAAACAAACTCTTCTGTCTTAATTTTCCACTACGGATCTTGCCCTTGCTATCCTTTTCTTGAAAAGAAGTTGTCTCTTTCTCCACAATAGGACTTATCCTTCCATATACGCCATCAAACCCTGGTACAACCTCCACCTTTTCCTTCCTCATTGCCACAAGCCTCGAAAACAACTCCTGAGGCAACAGCCGTTTCAGCTCCTCTTCTGGCTGCCATATCAAAAGATCAAATTCTGTCAGGGACATATCCACAAGGTGCAAATACTGCTTACGCACCTTTTTGGTAATGCTTTTGACACCAAAGGCCTGGGCCATCACTTCTTCCAGGGGAATCAGATGCACATTTGGAATGGCTTTTTCAGGCACAAATCCCTCTGGCCTATCTGCAAGATCGTCCACTCTATGACACACGCCTATGGTAAGAGGCCTTTTGCACACTGGACAGATTCCTTTGTGTTTCTTTGTCTCAGATGGAGAAAAACAGACGTTGCAACTCC
>Ga0256835_1000498_pt1 | contig 29036 bp, 23 predicted proteins | sample PIR30metaG_FD_185972 | JGI IMG/M metagenome (GOLD analysis project Ga0256835, IMG submission 185972) | Hydrothermal vent microbial communities from East Pacific Rise, Pacific Ocean - PIR-30 | ecosystem: Environmental > Aquatic > Marine > Hydrothermal vents | place: Pacific Ocean: East Pacific...
GGGCGAAACTCGCGAAGGTCAAGGAAAAGCAGAATATCGAAAGGGTTATAGACGGGCTCTCCAAGCCAGGAGTAACCATTGTACCACCGCTTGACCTCCTCAAGATCAAGCCCTTCCAGACGGTCAGCAAAAACTCGCTCGAACTCACTCTGGGTGTAGCCGCAAATGGTGGCATAGCCGGGGTGGATAGTGATGTCTTTGAGGTTGTTGAGCCCGGAAAAGAGAGAAACTTTGGTGACACCAGTCAAAAAACAAAATTTGAGATAAGGGTCGGCATCCTTGAGGACGGAGTAAAAGTTTTTCAGCGCCTCTCGCATCTCAACGGCCACCTCCCGGCGCTCGATGTTGTCGAGAATGGGTTTGTCGTACTCGTCCACCAAGATGACCACTTTCGTCCACACTTTTGATTGAGGCGCAGGATGAGTTCTTCGAAGCGTTTGTTGTATAAGGTTTCCGTTAACTCGATCTGGTAGATCTCTTGATGACGTCTCAGGATAGAGAAGACGGTTTCAATAAGTTCAGGAGAAGATCGAATCACCCCGGCTCCAAAAGAGATGTAGACCACCGGGTATTTGACGGACCAGTCCCAGTTCTCCTCCAGAAAGAGTCTCTCGAAGAGCTCACGCTTCGCCAGAAAGGCCTGACGCAGGGTGTCCAGAAAAAGGCTCTTACCAAAACGACGCGGACGAGAGAGAAAATAGTACTTACCCTCGTCCACCAGCTTTTTAACAAAAGGTGTCTTGTCTACGTAATAGTAGTTTTCCGTGCGAATGACCTCAAAACTCTGAATCCCTACAGGTAACTTCTTCATATCTTGGATTTTGACACATCTCCAAAAACAATGGCCAAAAAGAACTCCCCCGTTCTTCACCCTCAGAAATTCCCTCAAAAAATCCGTTACATTTCCCGCTTTTTGGCTTTATAATCTGCCTCAAATGGCTCTGGAACTGGAGAAAGAAAGAGAAATACTCATTCCCGACACCAGTGTCTTTACCAATCCCGATGTTTACCGGGAGTTTGGAGAGGACCCTCACGAAGCCTTTGCCAACTTTTTGGAGCTAGCTGCGAGGGCCCCGAGTGTCAAGGTCTATATGCCGGCTTCCGTCTACGAGGAGCTCAAAAAGATGCTTCGTACCTTCAAAGTTCCCCCCCGGGCCAGAGCCGTCTTTCGGGTCAAGTCTCCCAAGAAGTATGAGATCCAAATCCCCGCTTTCTTGCTTTACGAGCTGATCGACGACATCCGCCAGCGCATAAACAAGGGCTTAAGGGTGGCGGAGGAAGCGGTGCGGGCTTCGGCCCAGAAAAGCCCGGACGAGATCATAAACGCCCTGCGACGCAAATATCGCGAGGCCCTGCGCGAGGGCATTGTGGACTCCAAAGAAGACATCGAACTCATCCTCCTGGCTCTGGAGCTTGACGGACTCCTTCTTTCCGCCGACCGAGGTATCCTGGCCCTGGCAGACAAACTCGGCATCCGGTGGGTGCCTCCGGAGGAGATCAGAGATACCCTCGAAGGTCTCATCTATAGCCCTTAAAGGCCAGCTGATAGGTGTGGCGCAGGTCCTTTGAGAGGATCGTCGGCTGAAGGAGCCCTTCCCTTATCGCCTCGATGAGGTCAGAGGCGTTTTCGACCTTTTCCGGGCACAGATTGGCCACGCTTCCGAGCTCTTCCGCCGTATGGGCGTCGCTCCCAGCTACCATCGGAAGCCCGTAAGCTTCTGCCAGGGTGCGGGCCTTCTCGTTCTCGAAAGGGGAAGTGCGCCCGTTTAAGACCTCGATGGCGTCTACCAGCCCTTCTTCCAAAAGCCTTTCATCCGGGACTCTTCCCCAGCGGAAGGGATGCGCCCAGACGACCACCCCTCCCAGCCGGTGGATTTCTGAAAAGATCTCTTCAGGGGGGAGCCCCGGCGGGAAATGAGGGACTTTTCCCGGGACAAAGAGCAAAAAATCGCCCTCGCGAAAGGTATATTCCGTTCCCACCACCACTTTCGGGCTTTCAAGAGAAATGGCCTTCAAGTCACAGGCGGCTTCCGTGGAGAAATGGTCCGTGATACACAGGAGATCGAGCCCGAGGCCTCTTGCCCTCTCAAGACATTCTCGCAAACTCTGGTGGCCACAGGGCGAGACATCGGTGTGGACGTGCAGGTCTATCAGACTTTCAGGCGCGGCCAAAAGGGTGGCACCTCCTTGGCGTAAGATTCGTATTCTGGAAAGCTCCGCCTGAGTTTCTTTTCTTCGAGTTTGGTGCCCAAGATAAGATAAAAACTTAAAAGAAGATCGGTCCAAAACCAAGCAAGGGTCTGGTCTCGCACCCAGAGGAAGATGAAAGCCGCCGTATAAAGGGGATGGCGCAGTCTCTTGAGGATACCCTCTCGTTTAAGAACCATCTGGCCCTCTTTCAATCCCAGGAATTCCCCGAAGCCATACACCTTGAAAGCTGCCAAAGAAAGATAAAGGGCCAGAACAATTAAGCCCAAGCGAATGGGAAAGGCCCAGGAAGGCCAGCGGAAAACGTATGCGCCATCGGCCAGATAAGTCCAGAGAACAAGAGGCAAAACAGTCAGAAAGCTAAAAGCATTAAAGATGAGACGACCATAGCGACGGAAAAACGGCCACTTTTCGGCCCGCTTCCTCACGGTGGCACTCAGAAGAAAACTATGGAAGAAACACCAGAGGCCCCAGCTCAGAAGCAGGGGCCCCAAGTCTTCAAAACTTTTGACTGGTGTAACGAGCGACGAGATCTTAGACGTAATAAGAAGGCCTGAAGATATCACTTTCGAGGAAATGAGAAGAGATCATCTCCACGTAATCGTCGAGCCAGTAGGCGTCGGGGTTGCGGCGATATATGAGCACCTTTCCGGTATCTTCGTCGTTGGCAGCACGGTGGAACTTGAAGATGATGTGCTCTTCGGTGAGGGCCAGAATCTCCACTTTGCCCTTTTCGTGAGACATGGTAAAGCGGGCCCTCTTTGCGAGCCCTGAGACCAAACCACGGGCAGTCTCAAAAATCTGATAGCCTTCTTCAATGGGAACGGCGTAAGGACGGTTTCCTATGGTGGGGCGGCACTGAAAGATATAGTAGGGAGCGATACCGGCAAAGGAAACTTTGCGAAAGAGTTCGGCCAGGACGTAAGGATCATCGTTTACCCCCCTGATGATAGGGGTCTGGTTCACCACCACGGCTCCGGCTTTCATCAGGAGATCACAGGCCTTCAAGGCCTCGGGGGTCAACTCCCGTGGATGATCAAAATGGGCGATCACGTAGAGGCGCTTTTCAGGTGTGGAATAACGCCTGATGACTTCCAGAAATTCCGGGTCGTTCAGAATCCGGTGGGGATAGTAAGCCGGGACTTTGGTCCCCAGGCGAATGATGCCCACGTGAGGTATCTGTCGCATTTTGTGGATGATTTCTTTGAGGCGCGAGGTGGAAAGCATGAGGGAATCTCCACCTGAAATGATGACGTTGGTTATCTCCGGGTGCGCCTTAATGTAGCGGGCCGCTTCGTCTATATCCTCCAGCCTTTCCGGACGCCCGCCATCTATAAAAAGCCTCTTACGGAAACAGTAGCGGCAGAGCCCGGCACAATTGTTGCTGGCCAAAAGCAAGGCCGTGGAATTGTATTTGTGTTGCAAGCCGGGCAACACCGTATAGGCCTTCTCGTTGGAGGGGTCGAGCTTCCCCCACTCCCATTCCTGAAGCTCATCCTCGTGAGGAAGGATGATACGTGCCAAAGGGTCATTTTTATCGGAAAGATCGATCAAATCCAGGTAGTACGAAGGGCATTTGAAGGGATATTTGGCCACAACCCGTTGAATTTTCTCGTTTTCCGCCAAAAACGGCAAGTGCCGCAAAGAAGTGATAAAAGTGGTCCGATGAGCCATGAGCACCTCCTTTCATTAAAGTGGGCCGGAAAAATGGGCCTTAAGGCGCAGGTGATCTGCCAAAAAGCGGTCAAATTTTTTATTAACCCATAAAACCCGCTTTCGTCAAGAAAGGCGCAAAAGAGTCTCAGTTAAAATTTCCTGGAAGCTTGTCTTTCTGAGGTCGGTACCGTCATAAAAAAGCAGAGAAAGCTCCAGAGGGGGCATTTCTTGAAGGCGTCTTCGAACCTCTGGAAGGAGCTCGCCCAGAACTTCTTTCCCCATTTGGCCATAAGACCAGACCCAAAAAGCCCTTACAAAGGGATCCTCGGAAGAAGAAAGGGGCAACAGATATTCTGGAGCACGGAACTTTTTCAAAAGATCCGGGAACACCTGCGCCAATCTGCCCACTCCCCATACCACTCCTCTTTGCGCCGGAGGGTATTCCAGAAAGTTACCCTCTTCCCACCCGTAGGAAATGAGAATGGAGGTATATTCTTCGGCCAGGGCCCTGGAATTCGCCAGAGACTCGGCCATCGCTTCGGGAACCCCCCAGGCCATGCCCCCTGATTCTTCGTTAAGCATCCACATGAAACGCCTGATTACCACCCGGGCGCGTTCGAGATCTTCCGCGGCGATGCGAGCCACCACCACCCCGATGGCTGCCACCGCCTTCCAGCGTACCGCCTCCTCCCGGTGACAGAGAGCGCCGATGAGGGGGTTTATGACCTTTCGCGGCGGAAAGGAGAGAATCTTTTCCTTGACGGTGGGGAGGTCCTCTGTTTCCAGCAGTTTGAGGACCTCCCTCTTCAAAAGAGAATGGGCGGCCTTAGGCACCCTGCTCCCCTTTAACGGCTCTGGCAATCGAGATCCCCATTTCACGGCACTCTTTGAGCTGCTCGTGAGAGGGAACGAATTTCACCCGCAACCCCGGGTGCACGATCTCGGCCTTCATTTCTTCAAGGAACTTGTTGATGTGTTTTACGGCTTCACCGCTCCAACCAAAGGAACCAAAGGCCGCGGCCAGTTTCTTGCGCGGACGCAAGCCCTTTATGTAGGTGAGGACATCGGCCATTTGAGGGAGCATGTTGTTGTTGAGGGTGGAAGATCCAAAAACCAGGGCCTTGGCCTCAAGGACCTGGGTCATGATATCGCTGCGATGATCTATGGAGGCGTTCATCACTTTCACGGAAATACCCTCAGACATCAGACCTTCGGCAATGGCCATGGCCATCTTCTCCGTGCTGTGCCACATGGTGGCGTAAACCACCAGGGCGTAATCGCGTGCCTGATAAGTACACCAGCGCTCGTAAGCTTCCAGAATATCCTTGATATGAGAACGCCAGATGACCCCGTGATCCGGAAGGATCATCTCTATTTCGAGATTCATCTCTTTTACGGTCTGAAGGAGCCTTTCCACCTGAGGAGAAAAGGGAAGGACGATGTTGGCGTAGTACTTGGCCGCTTCCTGCATCAGCTCGTCGTACCTGACCTGGTCGTCAAAACGTTCACTCGTGGCGTAGTGCTGCCCGAAAGCGTCCTGAGAAATGAGGATCTTTTCTTCCGGAATATAAGAAACCATGCTGTCAGGCCAATGAATCATGCGGGTCTCGATAAATTGCACCGTGCGTTTGCCAAGAGAGATGCTGTCTCCGGTCTTGACCTCCACCAGAGGCCAATCTTCACGGTGGAAATGTTCCTTAAGCCCCTTGTAGCCCATCGGAGAACAGAAGACCTTCTCGGGCTTCACGCGTTCTATGATCTCGGGAAGGGCCCCGGAATGGTCCATCTCAACGTGATTCACCACGATGTAGTCCACCTTTTCGGGATCACCCAAAACTTTGATGAGGTTGTGAATTAGATCACTGGTAAACGGCTTTTTAACGGTATCAAAAAGAGCGACCTTCTCGTCTAGAACCAGGTAGGCGTTATAGGTAGAACCTCTTTTGGTGGAGTAACCGTGAAAATCCCGGATATTCCAATCAATCGCTCCAACCCAGTAGATATCATCCTTGATCTTGATAGGTGCCATCTCCCCCTCCTTGGTGTTTTTTGGGGGCAAAGACGCCCCCTCTTTCAAAACTAGGACTTCCAGAGACCGTGCAAATTACAGTATTCTCGCGCCGTAACTTCTTCAGCCTCCACCTTGAAAAAGGCCTCGGGAGCATCTCCCGGTTTCAAAAATTGAATATAGGATTTACCATCGGCCTGGAGTTCGATCCATTCGATATAATGCTTTTCCTCCATTGGATGCGGAACACTTCCCACCTTGACTTTGTAACCCCCCTCTACCTTTTCGATCACGGGCACGTGCTTTTCCTGCGCGGCATCGGTGGTGTTTTCTTTCAAAAGCTCCATGGGCTGATTGCAACATACAAGCTGCCCGCGCCCGGCATGCAAAACCATCACGATGTTGCCACAAATATTGCACCGGTAAACCTCTAATCTTTCCGCCATTTTGGGCCTCCTGAAAACAATTTTAAATACCTTTTAACTAAAAATATTTTAAAGAAACACCATGTCAAGAAAAAAGTTGAAACAAGAGCTCACAATTTTTTTAAATTTTTTCTTGACTTAAATTGTCAAGTTTCTTAGAATGTCTACAAATAAGATCAGGAGGTTCGGAGATGGCCGAAAACATCTATGAAGGTGCCTGGATCTGCTCTACTTCTAACTGCGGTTACATGTACATTCCTTCCAAGGGAGATCGAAAGGGTAAGATCCCGAAGGGGACCAAATTCGAGGATCTACCTGATGACTGGCGGTGTCCCGTATGCGGGGCCAGCAAAAATGCCTTTCGTCCCATGCAAGAAGTAGAAAGTTCTTCGGAATAGGAGGCCTTATGCGTATCGAAATCGACAAACAAATCGTAAGATTCATCCCAGAAAGCAAGCAGGAAGAGGAAGAGTTAAACAAGCTCTGGCAATATGTGGTCTCTTGCGAAGGTGAAAGTTTTCGCCTGGTACCCATCGGAGTTTACGTGCCGGGTTCCACCAAAGAGGCGATGTTCCAGGTGGAGGGAGTAAAGGTGGAGACACAGCCCTCTGCTCCCAAGAAAAAGATCCGCTACGTATGTATGGAATGCAACCGTATGGAAGAATATCCCCCTGGTGAAGCCCCGGTTTGCTGTGGGCAACCCATGCACCCGATGGATTAACCCCCTCCTTAGCTCAAGGGGCGGCACCAGCCGCCCCTTTTCTTTGTCTCTAGAGCTTTACGATCTTTGCCGCCGCTACTTTGTATTCCGGCGTGTGGACCTCGGTGTCTATGCCGGGGCTGGTGAGGATGTTGGTGAGAGGGTCCTCGAAGTGGAAATCCATGAAAATAATTCCCGGCCTCACCCGGGTGGTGATATGGGCCCGAGCGGTCACTTCTCCCCGGTGGGTCACGATCTTGATGGGGTCTCTTTCTCTTATCCGGAGCTTGCGGGCGTCTTTCGGGTTTATTTCAACCAGCTCCTCGGGGAGCAGTTCCAGCAGCCCTTCCACCCTCCGCGTCATGGAGCCGCAATTATAATGCTGAAGACGCCGCCCCGTGATCAGGACGAAGGGATAGTCGGTATCGGTCTTGTCTTCAGGGCCCCAGTGTTTGGGGATGGCAAAGAAAGCCTTCCCGGAATCCCTTGAAAAACGCTCCTGAAACATGAGCTCCGTGCCGGGATGGTCTTCGTCTGGTACCGGCCAGCAAAGGCTCCTTTCCTCGAGGCGCTCGTAAGTAATACCGGAAAAACTCGGCATGATGCGCCTCATCTCCTCGAAGATATCCCGTGCCGACTGGTAGGGCATTTCATAGCCCAGGCGCTTCGAAACCTCGGCGATGATCTTCCAGTCGGGCCAGGCCTCACCGGGTGGGTCTATGAGCTTGCGTATACGCTGTACCCTTCTTTCGCCATTGTCGGTGGTGCCGTCTTTCTCAAAGAGACAGGCCGACGGAAGCACCACGTGGGCAAAATCCGCCACCTTGGGCCAGAAGATGTCCTGCACCACCAGGAGATCGAGTCTTGAGAGAGCCTCGTGCACCCGATTCAGGTTTCCGTGGGTCATGGCCACGTCGTAGCCCACCACGTAGAGGGCCTTAAAACGCCCTTCAAGGGCCTCTTTGTACATCATGGTCTCGGTAAGACCCGGCTTTTCCGGAAGGGGAACACCCCAGATATCCTGGAACTTCTTGCGCACCAGAGGGTCTGCCATCTTCTGGTAGCCGGGGAGCGTGTAAGGCAGGGCTCCCATGTCGCAGGCCCCCTGAACGTTGTTCTGACCCCGAAGTGGCATGGCTCCGGTGCCCGGCCGCCCCACGTGACCGCAGAGAAGGGCGAGATTGGCCATCGCCATGGCCCCCTGGCTTCCGCTGCGGTGTTCCGTTACCCCGAGCCCCCAGAAGATGAGGGCCTTCTCCGCCCGCGCGTAGAGGTGTGCCAGGTGTTCGATGTGCTCCCGCCGGATGCCGGTCATACGTTCCGCCCGCTCCAGAGGCCATTCCGAAAGGATGTAATTGGCGTAGGCTTCGAAGTTTTCCGTACGGGCCTCGATGAAATCTTTCCGATAGAGCCCTTCCTTGAGAATCACGTAAGCAATGCCGTTTGCCAGGGGCACGTTGGTCCCCGGTTTGAGAGGCAGCCAGAGAACGGCCTTTTCGGCAAGCTCGGTCTTGCGGGGGTCAACTACCACCAGTTTTAGCCCTTTTCTCAAGGCCCGCAAAATCCTCCCGCCTATTACCGGGTGGGCTTCGGTGGTATTGGCCCCCCAGAGGACCAGAAGATCCGTGCGTTCCAGTTCGTCGAAGGGACCCGTCGCCGCGCCAGAACCAAAGGTGGCCGCAAGACCTGCGACCGAAGGTGCATGTCAGACGCGGGCCGGATTATCTACGTTGTGTGATCCGATGACAGCCCTCGCGAACTTCTGCGCCACGTAGGTATCTTCGTTGGTGGTCCTTGCCGAACAAAGGACCCCAATGGTCTCGGGGCCATACTTTTCCTTGATCTCTCGCAACCTTTCCGCCACGAAATCCAGGGCCTCTTCCCAGGAGACCTCCCGGAAGGCCTCCTCACGGCTCTTCCTGAGAAGTGGCTTTTTGAGACGCTCGGGGTGGCGGTAGAAGGTATAACCAAAGCGGCCCTTCACGCAGAGGTCTCCATAGTTGGGAGGCCCCTCGGCCGCCGTCATCTCAAGGATGCTTCCGTTTTTGACCCGCGCGATGAGATTGCACCCCGTCCCGCAATAAGGGCACACCGTGCGAAGCTCTTTGGCCTCCGAGCGGGTAAAGGGAATGGTGGAATCTTTTCGTGTGAGAGCTCCGGTGGGGCAAACATCCACACAGGCCCCACAGGAGACACAATCTTCCGTGAAGGTAAAGTGTATTTCTTCCTCCGGGCTTCCCTGGTCGAAAATGGTGAGTTCGATGCCGCCGTAATTGCAGACCCTTACGCAGCGATAACAGCCCACACACTTGTTGGAGTCCACCTCGATAAAGAGGTGATCCGTCTCCACCTTGTACTTGGCCCTCTTTCTTCCTTTGGTGGCCGCCACGTTTTCCCGGATGAGAAGATCACGAAAGGTGCATTTGTGGAAACCAAGACACCCGCACTTGAGACACCTTTCCGCCTCTTTGCGGGCCTGCTCCTCCGTAAAGGTGGCCAGGACCTCGCTGAAGTTGTCTTTGCGGGCCTCCGGCGGGAGCTCGGCCGGCCTTTCCCGTGGAAGAGTCGGGAAATCGGCGTAAAAATCCACGTCCATCTCCTCCATGCGGCGGCCGCGGTTGAAATCGAACTTCACGCTCACTGCACCCTTTTTCGCCTTCTGTTCGCCGAGGAGGTAGCGATGGATGTCTTCGGCCGCGCGGCGGGCAGAAGCCACCGCCTGAATCACGGTCTTGGGCCCGGAGACGAAGTCTCCCCCGGCCCAGACCCCGGGAATGTTCGTCGCCCCGGAAGGGCTTACCTTGAGCATCCCTTTGGGATTGGTGGCAAGCTGGGCCTCGATCTCGCCAAAACCCGAAAAATCGGTAAAAGGCTCCTCTCCCCAAGCCCTCACCACCAAATCAAAAGTAAGCTCTTGCTCCGTGCCCTCCACCGGAACGACCTTTCTCGCCTTGGTCTTGTCTGGCTCAGAAAGGCGCGTACGAGCCACCAGGACCCTGTAGAGGTCCTTTTCCTGGGAGATCTTGAGCGGCATCGCCATGAGAAAGAGTTTGACCCCTTCCTTCTCTGCTTCCGCTATCTCCCGCTGGGGAGCAGGCATCTCCATCCGGGAGCGGGGATAAAGGAGGGTCACCTCCGCCCCCAGACGTACCAGACTCCGGGCGACGTCTATGGCGGTGTAACCGCCCCCCATGACCAAGACTTTGCGAGGTGTTTCGAGGGGTTCCCCCTTCTTGAGCCGGAAAAGGAGCCCCAAGCCGGAAGTTGTCTTCTCTTCGCCCGGGACTTCGTGGTCACGGCACTTGGAGGCCCCGATGGCCAGAAAGACGGCGTCAAAACCCTCGTCGAAGAGATCCTTGAGAGAAAAATCCCGCCCCCAGGCCTTCCGCGGGCGAAAGGAAATCCCGAGATTAAGGATTCCTTGAACTTCTTTGCGTAAGACCTCTTTGGAAAGTTTAAAATCAGGGATGGCCCAGCGCGGCATTCCTCCAGGCTCATCCTGGGCATCAAAGATCGTCACCTCGTGCCCTTTGAGGCGAAGGTAATAAGCAGCCGTGAGCCCGGCCGGCCCACCACCCACGATGGCCACCTTTTTGCCGGTGGGAGGAGCTATTTCAGGCTTTGGTTCTCCGTGCTCAAGCCCCCAGTCCGCCACGAAACGCTTCAGATGATTGATGGCCACCGGGGTGTCCACGATGGCCCGCCGACAGCGCGGTTCGCAAAAGCGGGGGCAGATCCTCCCTACGGTCGCGGGAAGCGGGAGTTTTTCTTTGATCAAGCTCAGGGCCGAGGCATATTCTCCGCGGTTGATGAAAGCGATATAGCCCTGAATGTTGAGCCCTCCGGGGCAAGGGATGGAGCACGGGGCCTTGCAATCGCCATAGTGGTTGGCCACCATGCCCTGGAGTCTCTTGCGTCTGACCTCCTTGACGGCCTCGGTGTCGGTAAATACCTTGAGCCCCTCTTCCACAGGAGTCACACAGGAACGAACGAGCCCTCGCCCCTCCACTTCCACCATGCACATGCCGCAGGGGACCGGAGGCTCTTCGGCACCCGGTAAATGACACAGGGTGGGGATCTCAAAACCCGCCGCCCGCAAAGCCTCCAGAAGAGTTTGCCCTGGTGTAGCGGTAATTTCCTGTTCGTTAACCCAGAGCTTCATAGCTCCTCCTCATCTTGCAAAAATGGGGGGCAAAGGCCCCCCTTCCCTCAAGATCTGAAAAACAAAATGACTTAAAGCTCAAGCCAGGATTCGGAAAAGATCGTCTTCCCGAGCAGCACCCGGGCGGTTTTGTAGATCTCAAGCTCCTTGGGAGACAAGCTCTTCGGATCCGGTTCGTCGCCATCCATGATATCGTGCACGAGCTTCACCCAGTCAGGGTGCTTGCCCTTGGCGATCTCCACCAGCTCCTGGTCGTAGACGTTGAGAATGGCGGAGTAAATGTTGTACTTCATGAGCATCATGAGGTAGACCCGGTCGAGATAAGGGCGCAGGTGTTTGGGAACCCCGTTGGAGACGTTGGAAAGACCGATCGTGCTCTTCGCTCCGGGGGCGATGTCCGGAAGCATGGCCAAGAATTCGAGCCCCGCGAGAATTTGCTCCGCTCCCAGGGTGATCGGGGTGGCGATCGGGTCCACCCAGATCTTCTCGTTAGGAATACCGGCTTCGTTGAGAGCCATCACCAGATCCACCGCCATGGCCGCGCGCTCGTTGGCGTCGCGCGGCATCCCTTCCGGCCCCCAGAGGAGGGCCACCACGTCGCAGCCGGTTTCCACCGCCACCGGGATCAGCTTTTCCATGCGCTCGGGCTGGGCCGAAATGGAGTTCATGAGAACGGCGCTCGGATCCTTGGCCGCCTTGATTCCTGCAATCATGGCTTCCGGATTGGTGGTATCAAGAGAGATGGGCGTGTCTACCACTTCCTGCACGGTCTTTACGATCCAGGCGGCCAGGTCCGGGCCGTCTTTTTTGGCCGGTCCGATATTGAGATCGAGGTAATCCGCCCCGAGTTCCGTCTGTTCTTTGGCCATCTTTTGAATGGGCTCCGGATTTCTCTCCTTCATAGCCGGGCCGATGGTCTGAGACATGATGTTGATGGACTCGGCGATGCATACAACAGTCTGACTCATTTAACCCCCTCCTTTTAAGGATCTTATTTAAGCCGCCTTCCACTCTTTGAGAAAAGACGGCAGGCCGCTGGCCTCCCGCGGCCCGATGATGATCTCCCAGTCGGGAAGTTCTTCCTCGAGCTCTCCTTTGATAGAGGCCAGATAACCGGGAATGATGAGCTTGCGGTGCTTCACCTTCTCGGCAATGCCGCTCTTCTTCACGAATTCGGCGATGGTGTCCGCCCCGAATTTACCCGCCGCCCAGGCGGTGAGCACCGAGAGCCCTTCGGTATCCTTGATGAGAAGCCAGGTCGGCACCCGGCTCCCTTCGATCTCACCCGAAACGATGAAGTAAGTGAGGGCGAAGTTGCAGGTGATGCACACCGGGGATTCTTCGTCCGGGCCGTTGATGGGGTAGATGCCCTCTTCCACCACGAGCGGCCTCTGCGGATCGGTAAAGATGTTCATCCGCTCCACCATGAGCGGATAGAGGAGGTCGCCTCGGAAATCGGAGAGAACGATCATCCCCGCGTACTTGGCCACCAGGACCGAGGCGATCATGTATTCCAGCACGAGATTGTTGGCGTACCGATAGGGAAAAGTGATGCTCGGGAACCCGAAAGGCTTAAAGCGCTTCTTGATGGCTGCCCGCCGCATGATGACCTGGTCCTCATAAAGCTCCCTTACTCCCCGCGGGCCGGTATCGAGCACGAGATCCTTGAGCCCCTCTTTCATCAATTCTTCGGAGAGACGGGCCGTCTCCGCCAGAGAATCCCCCTTCACCGCCAGGGGAAAACCCGTTTCCTTGGCGAGTTCTGCCATCTCCTTGTAGTTGTCCATGGTGGCGCCGTAAAGGAGGGCCTTGTGTTCCCCGCACTCCTTGGCCCCGGCGGCGAGAACGTCTTTCTTATCACTCATCAGGACCAGCACCGCTTCCGGCGCCTCTTCGCGAATCTTTTTCACCAGCGCCGAGAATTTGGCTGGGTCGCCGTCTTTGTCTTCTACGGCTATCACCTCCGGCTCAAGCTTCACTCCCACACGCTCCCAGCGATACTTCTTGAACTTCTCGATCCGCGAAGAAACTTCCCCTTCGTCCATCCCGGTGGTGACGAGAATACCGATTCCCGGAGGATGCTCGAAGCGCTTCTCGTGCCGGAAGAGGACCGTCTCCCCTCCGATGGCCAGCACGTGATCGCCACTTCCGAGCTTTACCGTGCGGATGGGAGGAGCGGAGGCCTCGGCGATCTTTTCCTTCACTTCCTCCGAGACATACGGGCAAGCGGCGATATCTGCCTGCCCCGCCGCCACCTTCATGGCGAAGGCAAGACAGGTGGGAAAGCCGCACTCCTTGCAGTTCTTCTTGGGGAGCATGCCGAGAATCTGAATTCCAGTAAGACCCATCTCTCTACCCCTTTGCTAAGTGTTTGTTGTCACCAAAAGTTACATCAGCGGTGGCAAATCCTTCACCGGGTGGTTCGCCTTCTCGATCCACTCCCGCACCTCGTCTTCGGTGTTGGCCACCGTTTCATCGGCGATCTTGTCGATGAGGTCGGGGATACCAAGCTCTTCCGCCCGGGCCTTGAGCTTCTCCTTTAGTTCTTCCTTGAGCATCTTGGGCATCCAGACCACGCGTTTGAGCCCTCCTTCTGCCAGGAGGAACTTGCGCGAGGTGATGTAGTGCTTGGAAACTCCCATGAACCCCGGCGTGACCTGACCTCCCCCGACCATCCCGGCCATGGTGGTGAATTTCATCCCGGTGGGAGTGAGGCCGAGATAGTCACGGTTGACGATCATGATCCCGTTGCAGGTGGGGAGGACCGCCGCGATACACTCGAAACAACCGCAGGCCGTCATCGGGTCCACCAGGATGCTGTAAAGGCTTACCCGCTCCACCTTGCCCCGGGAGGCCTGCTTCACGAACTCGTTGATCCCGGTGTACTGACCGAGATTTTCGTCGATCACCTCCCCCTTTTCGATGGGCTGGTTGGGCCCGGTGGGGTTGATCTCATAGCACGCCTTTCCGTCAAGCCAGTTGTAAGCGCCGCACATCCCGATTCTCTCTGGCGTGATCACGCAGACGTGGCTCGGCGCAAAGCTCTGGCAGAGCGTGCAGGAATAGTAGACGTCCACCTGCTCGTCCGTAAGACCTGCGATTCGGGCGTCACGGCGAGCGTAGACCTCTTTGGCCAGTTCAAGGATCTCCTTGACCTTGTCTTCTTCCGTGTAGATGGTCACCTGGCACTTGTCCACGATGGCCCCGAATTCCTGCCGCAGTTTAGCATAGAGGATCTCTCCGATGTGACGGAAGAGGAAACCCTTCTCCACCGCGGCCTTGCTGATCCGGAGCCACATGATATTCCGCTGCCCCACGTGCATGATACCCTGGGCGTAGTTGATGAGGTGGTGGAACTGCCGCTCCAGGATGGCCTCGAAGTCCTCCTGCATGTTGGCCCCAGCCACCTCTACCACCACCGCAAATGGAAGCCGGTAAGGCGGGCCTTCAAGGCCAAGTTTTTCCACCTCGTTGATCTCCGGCCCGATGACCTCGATCTTCCCGTCTTCTACTTCTTCCAGGGGCTTTGAAATGAGGAGCTCGACCGCCGGGGTACGCCCGCCTCCGCACTCGAGATAGAGATCATCCTTGCGCACCCGCTCCCCCTCGAAGGCCGGAGCGTACGCCACGGGGATGTTGAGCTTCACCGCCGTGACCTTGAGCCCCCGGACCTCAAGCGCCCGGTCTACCATTTCGTCGTAGGGCACCTTGGAGACCACGTGCTCGTAGGTGCAGATCCCGTAGGGCTTGATTTCGGGGATATCCCAGTCGGAAATGGTGGGGAAGCCCCAGTTGATGGCCCCCGCCGCGTTGGCGTACCACTCGTCGGAGACCGGCCCGAAGGCCAGCACGAAGGCAAAGGTTCGGTCTTTGTTGTAGAGGAGGTTGCCCATGTAGTCCCCGGGCTTGATACCTCCAAAGGCCATGGCCACCCGGCAGGCAAAACCGATGGCAAAGACTACGGAGCTGGTGTAGGGCCCGAAGGGAATGAGACGCGTGGGCCAGCCAAGCTGCACCCCGAGCTCCTTGAGCTGTTCGGCCATGCGCACACCGTTGGTATCAGAATGCATGAAGACGTAAAGATTCTTCTCGAGGAGCTCCTGGGCGATCTTCTGGGCGATTTCTTTCTCCGGCGGGGCCCCGAGACAGGCGGCAAAACCCGGCGCCGTTCCGTCCACGAACTCGACGCCCCTTTTCCGAAAGATCACGTCGTCCGCGGCCCCGAGCCAGATGTTTCCGTTTACCGGCTCTTCCGTCTTGGTGTAAAAGTTGGGATCTTCGAGATAGCGAATGGCCTCGATGATCTCCTCGGCAAAAAAGGTGGCCATTCCGGCGTCGAGCGCCGGCCCCAGATAAGGGAGCCAGAGGTGTTCGGATGGTACCGGCGGGAGGAGCTTTTTGGCCTCCTGCAGGACCTCCTCACAGTCCCCCAGCTTTTTCACCGGGTACCCCAGCATGGCATAGATGATGGGGAGATAATAAGCGGTGTTCGGGAAGCCGATCTCCTGGTCTTTCCCGAACTTTTTGACTGCCTCTTCGTATTTCTGGGTGGCTTCTTCGACGATCTTGTGTGCTCCCCTGATGGCAGCCGTGGCAATGATCTTCGACATCCGTCATCCTCCTCCAAACCTTTATTGGGCCATAAGGCCTTTGATGACTTTCTGGGTTACTTCTATGGCCTTGGGATGCCTCATGATGAGGAAATCTCCGCCGGCCATGAGAAGGGCGATGGCAGTGATGGCCTCCAGCGCAATCCCCCGGACTTCCTGATCTCCGATGAGATCGTCACTGGGGAGCCCGGCCTCTTTCGTCTTCCAGACTTCACGACCCACATTGATGACAAAGGGGACCTGAAGCTTTTCATCCTGGGCGTAAAGGGCCGCAAGCCTGATGCGCTCCATTACGGAATAGGTGTATTCCAAACCATAACCCAGGGCCCCCACCGAGGGGTCCATGGCGATCTTGTCAAGCGGGACACCTACGTTTTCAAGCAGAATGTTGAGCTGTTTGGCCAGGTTGACGTCGATGGGGCTTGAGGCGATGAGCGAGTAGCCGTAACCCATGGCCGTGGCCCCGAGCGCCCGGTGGTTGGTATCCACCACCGGACCGATCATGACGTTTTTGGCCCCGAGGACGTTCGCCACCTCACGCAGGACATCGACGTCCTTCTCCGGCGAGCCTGAACCCCAGATCACCAGCGGCACATCCACCGCCTTGGCCACCTTCTCCACCACCTTGGCGGCGTGGTCCGGGCCGAGGTTCAGGAAATTAGGGTCCGTGCCCAAGAGATAGACGTTTATGGCCTCCGCCCCGTAGACCTCCACACACTTCTTGGCCCAGTCTCCCGGGTCGGAGAAGACGTCTTCAAAATATTTGGCAAGGGCCTCCGGCCAGTCCTCGGGTTTTACGTCCAGCACCTCCATGGCGACATGGGGCGGGTTTTTCATCTCACCCTCGAAGAGATGGAAGGGCAGGACGTTCGTGCCACCGATGGTGATGGCCTTTTCTCCCTCGCCGATGGTCACCTCGCGGATGTAGGCCGTTCCGGGCTCCTTGTAGACGTCTTCCGGAATCCCCGCCGCCCGCTCGGAGACATCCCGGTACTCCAGGGCTACATCGGGAAACACCAGGATGTCTGCCACCTCGGGTGCGGCGGCAGGTTTTTCTTCCTTGGGAGGAGCCGCGGGCTTGGCCTCTTTCTCTTTTTCACGGGCGGCCCGGAGCTCGGCGATCTTTTCAAGCCCCTTCTCCGCCTCGGTCTTCTGCGGAAAGATCTCAAGGACCTTCTTGAAGGCCGCTTCGGCCCCGTCAAGGTCCCCTGCTTCAAGTTTTTGTTGAGCTTTTCTGAGTAAGTCCTCAACCAAAAGCTCTTTTTCTATCTCGGCCAGAGCGGCCTTGGCAATTTCGTTTTCAGCCTCAAGTTCAAGGACCTGTTTGTAGAGGGCTTGGGCCTTCGAGAGTTCGCCGGCCTCCCGCGCCGCCTTCGCCGCGGAAAGGAGATCGGCGACCTTCTGGGCCCGGGCCTCCTCTTCCGGAGTCACCGAAGGCGCTTCGGCGGGCTTTTCCTCTACCGGAGGGGCTTCGGGAGCCACCGCTTCTTTCATCTCCGGCGGAGCTCCGCCAAGGAGGGTCCGCTCAAGGCTGGCAAGCCCCTCGTGGAGGAGGTTGATCCCGTCTCTCAAAGCCTCCATGCTGCTGCGCAGGGAGCCAAAGATCTGCTTGAGGGCCTCGGCAGGAACCTCCACCTTGGGAGGAGCCTCAGGGACTTCCTCCTCCGCCGGCACCTCTTCTTTTGGAAGAACCACCTCTGGAGCCGGGCGCGCCACCTCTACCGGCTTCACCTCTTCGGCCAGAGGCCTGGGGTGAAGCCCGGCCCGCTTGACGATCTCCGGCACCGCCTCTTCCCATTCGATGGCCATGATGTGAACCCCAGCGATACCGGGGATCTCGCGCACCTGCTCGATGATCTCCACCGCGATGTTGATCCCCTCTTCCCTCTTGTCCTTGGCCTCCTTCATGCGCTTGAGGATCTCATCCGGCACGTCAAGACCGGGGACGAAATATTTCATGTACCGCGCCATCCCGAAGGATTTGGGCGGTGTGATGCCCGCCAGGATGTAGACCTTCTCCGTAAGACCCATGTCGTGGGCCATTTCCATGAACTTTTTGAAGCGCTCCAGGTTGTAGACGATCTGGGTCTGGATGAACTGGGCGCCCGCCGCCACCTTCTTGGCCAGACGTTGCACGCGGAACTCAAAGGGATCGGCAAAGGGGTTTTCCGCCGCGCCGATGAAGAACTCGACCGTCTTCCCCTTGATCTCTTCGCCGCACTGAAACTTTCGCTCATCCCGCATGCGGCGCACCATGTCGAGAAGCTGGATGGAATCAAGATCGAAGACCCCTTTGGCCTCGGGGTGATTGCCAAACTTCTGATGATCGCCCGTAAGGCAAAGGAGGTTTTTCATCCCGAGCGCTGCGGCACCCAGGAGATCCGCCTGAATGGCGATCCGGTTGCGGTCGCGACAGGTCATCTGGATGACAGCCTCCACTCCCTCCTGCTGCACCAGGACTCCCGAAGCGATGGAAGACATCCGCACGATGGCCGTCTGACAATCCGTAATGTTGGCCGCGTCCACAAAACCGCGGAGGATCTGCGCCTTCTTGCGCACCACGTCACCGTCAGCACTCTTCGGGGGGCCGATCTCGCCGGTAACCGCGAAATGCCCTTCCCGGAGTACCCTTTCCAGATGGCTGCGATATTTTTCGTTACTCACCTCTTCCTCCTCAGGCGCCGTATTTTCTATTTTTTGCTATTGTTGTTGAACTGAAGATCTGGCCTTACCCGCTCCCTGGGCCCGCCGTGCCCGGCCGGGATCCAGTTCTTCGCCGGCCAGATCTGGGTGAGCTTCTCCACCTCTCCGCGGGCCTTGAGGCGCTCGTAAATCTGGTGCCAGACACACGCAACCTCGGGCCGAATCTCACACCTTCCTCCCTGTGAGCCACCACAGGGGCCGTTCAAGAGATTTTTGGCGCACCGGGCAATCGGACAGAGCCCACCCGTAAAGTCGATGATGCAATCCCCGCAGCCACGGCACTTTTCCTCCCATTCCCCCAGAGAGGGATTGGCCCCGTAAAAGCTCGTATCCACCCCGGGATAGATCTTGAGATCCGGATAAAGGTCCGCCGCCAGGTTGACCCCCACCCCGCACGCCAGAGAAACCACCGCCTCCACCTCCTTCCGGAGCTCCTCAAGAGGCGTGAGATACTCGGGGTCACACTGCCGCACGAAGGTATCTTCGACGGTTTCAAGGGGCCTTCCCTCGCGTTTGCGGGCCAGCCGCAGGGCCGCGGCCACGGTCTCGACCTCCCGGTCTCCTCCGGCCGAACATATCGCCACACACCCCCGGCAGCCGATCACCGCCACCTTCTTGAAAGGGGCTATCATCTGGAGAATTCTCCCTATGGGCTTTCTTTCCGCGATAATCATGAGGTGGTCTCCCCTTTTGGTGAAATCTCAAGAAGCTTCTCAAAGGTGTCCTTGGCAGCCGCCACAAAGGCCCCGGTATCAAGCCGCGGTATGAAGGCCATCTGGACGCGTTCCGGCTCCATGCCAATCTCTTCAAGAATCTTTCGCGCCGCCTCTACCCTCTTCTCCGCCCGGAGGCTCCCGGAACGATTGTGACAGCTTCCTCTTTCACAGCCTGCCACCAGAACGGCCTCGGCGTCGTTTTCAAAGGCCCGCAGGATATCTGCCACCTCGATCCGGCCCGAACAGGGAAAACGCCGAATCTCGATCTGGGCCGGAATGTCGGCCACGTCTTCTGCCGTGGCCTCGTTTGTGTAATGACAACACAATATTGCAATCTTCCATCCGGACATGCGGATTAACCCCCTATCGCCATTACCGTCATCTCAGGAGACGGCGGAAGTTCGATGGCCCTTGCCGGACATTCCACCACACAGATGCCGCAGGCCTGACACTTTTCCGGCGCAATCACCGCGTAGCCCTCAGGCACGATGTAAGGGGCCCCAAAGGGGCAGGCCCGCACACAGGTGAGGCAAGCGATGCACTTTCCGGCATCTACCATGGCCAGACGCCCCATCTTGAAGCGCATCTCAAGGGCCTTCTCCGGAGCTTCCTCCTCCACCATCTTCTTGAGGGCCTTGATCACCTCCATGGGCTTCACGTCCATGGGACAGACCGGCACACAGGAGCCACAACCAGAACACTTCCAGATGGTTTCACCGGAAAGGAGCCTTTCTTTCAGCCCCAGAAGGACCGCGTGCACGATCACCCGCGGGTCGAAATCTTCGGCGGTCTTCTCCACCGGACACACCCCCGAACAGGCACCGCAGCGAAAACACTGCGCCAGCGTATCCGGCCCGCCCTCCGCGATTACCTCTTCAAAGAAATTTGCCTCTCGCCCCTTAAGCTCCAGCATCCTCTACTCCTTTGCCTTGGGTTGCCAGACGTCGCCCTGTTTTTCGATTTGCCCCTTCTTTGAAAGTGCCTCCAAAATAGGCACGATATCTTCCTGATTTGCGCCTGTTTTTTCAAGCAACGCATCAATAGAGACCGGCCCCTTCGAAAGGAGGTGTTTGATCTCCGCCTCCAGGAGGCCCTTCTTGATGATGGGAACGAGCTTTTGCTCCACCCGGGCCCGGATACCTTCGGGGCTGTAATCCCCGGCCTTTTTGAGCTCCCGGGCCAGGTTCCCGTAGGCTGCCCGAAAGCGACTCTGGGAGGCCAGTTCTCGCGCCGCCGCCAGGCGAAGCTTCAAGGTCTCCGGATCAAGCCCCTCGGCTTCCCCCAGAGGCCCAAGTTTCTTGATGGTCTCTGTAAAATCGGTCACGATCTTCACAAAAAGCGGGGCCTCCGCCGCCGAGGCCCAGTCGATGCGGAAACGCTCCAGATTGAGCCCCACGAGCTCAAGGATCCGTCTCGTTACTTCGGCCATCAAAAGGGCTTCGTAATTACCAGACTGGTAATGACACTCGCCGAGATGTCACCCGCCCACCAGAACGCCATCGGCCCCCGCGTAGAAGGCCTCGATGATGAAACGCGGGTCGATACGGCCCGTGCACATCACCCGGATCACCCGGTTGTTGGGTGGGTACTGATAACGGGCCACGCCCGCGGAATCCGCCGCCGCGTAACAACACCAGTGACAGAAAAAACTGAGTATTTTCGGATCAAACGCCATAAAACACCCCTGTGGCCTTATTTTTAAGCCGCCTTCTCTTCTTTGGATTTCCCTTCCGCCTCCCGTTCCACAAAGGCCCCAAAGGCCTCGATCTGGGCCAGGATGGCCTCGTCCGTAAAGCCACCCATGCTGATGGCCAGCACCGGACAATGGGAAGCGCAAATACCACAGCCCTTACAGGAGGCGGTGATGGTCTGGGCCTTCTTTCGCTTGCCCACCTTGACCATCTCGATGGCCCCGTACGGGCAGAGTTCGGCGCAGATGCCGCAACCAATGCACCTGGCCTGGTCCACCCGGGAGACGATGGGCGCCACTTCCACAAAGCCCTTGGCCAGAGGAATGGCCGCCTTGGCCGCCGCGGCCCGGGCCTGGGCCAGGGTCTCATCGAGCGGCTTGGGGGCGTGTGCCAGACCACACACGTAGACTCCCTCCACCGGAAGCTCAACCGGCATGAGCTTTGCGTGTGCCTCCAGGAAGAAGCCGTCTCCGGTAAGAGGAGCCTTGATCACCTTGGAGATCTCTTCGTTTTCACCAGGCGCAATCCCCACCGAGAGGACCAGCAGATCTGCTGGCAGAAGGAGCTCCTCTCCCAGGAGAGCATCGTAAACCTTGACCGCCAGACGTTTCCCCTTCGTGATGAGCTCCGGTTTGCTTTCGGGCTGATATCTCAAAAAGATCACGCCTGCCTTTCGAGCCTCCCGGTAAGCATCCTCGGAAAAGCTGTAGGTCCGCATATCGCGGAAGAGGACATAGACGTCCTTCTTGGGGTATCTCTTCTTGATTCGCAGGGCATTTTTGACCGCCTGCTGACAGCAGAGCTTGCTGCAGTATTTGAGATCGTCTCCGCGGGAGCCTACGCACTGGATCATCACGATGCTGCGGGCCCGCGAAAGCTTGCCACCCCTGCGCTCAAGCTCCGCCTCCAGGTCGAGCTGGGTGAGCACGCGTTCGTTTTCTCCAAGCCCAAAACGCTCCGGACGGTGCTCCCGCCCGCCGGTGGCGAGAATGACCACCCCGTGGTTTATCACCTCCGAACCCTCTTCCCGCCGCAGGGTGGAGGTGAAGTTCCCCACGTAGCCGGAGACGTTTTCCACGGTGGTGCCCTTGTAAACCCTTATTTTGGGGTGAGACTCCACCTGCTTGATGAGATCTTCAAGGATCTTCTGAGGTTTCTCACCGGAAAGAAGACCCGTTACCCGGCGAAGATTCCCGCCAAGCTCGGCCTCCCGTTCTACCAGATATACCTCAAAGCCCTGATTTGCCACGGAAAGAGCCGCCTGAAGGCCAGCCGCACCGCCGCCGATCACCAGGGCCGAAGGGGTGACGGAGACCCGTTGCAGCTCAAGGGGAGCGAGCCGCGCCGCCTTGGCCACTGCCATGCGCACCTGGTCCTTGGCCTTCTCCGTGGCCGCTTCCGGATCCTCGGCGTGCACCCAGGCACACTGGTCCCGAATGTTGGCCATCTCGATGAGCGCCGGATTAAGCCCTGCTTCCCGCAGGGTCTCCTGAAAGAGGGGTTCGTGGGTGCGCGGGCTGCAGGCCGCGATTACCACGCGGTTGAGCCGATTCTCCCGGATCTTCTTCACCAGTTCGTTAAGCGTGTCCTGAGAACAGGAATAAAGGACGTCTTCCGTGTAGACCACCCCGGGAAGGCTTGCAGCGTAGCGGGCCACTTCTTTAACGTCTACCACCCCGGCAATGTTTACGCCGCAGTGGCAAACGAAAACGCCGATACGGGGTTCAAGGCGCTCAAGCTCTTCGTCCTCCGGGGGAAATTCCTTGTGAATGGCATCCTTCCCCCGCACCTCGGCCAGGAGTTCCGAACACTCGGCCGCCACCCCCTGGGCCTGGACCACGCTTTCCGGAATATCCTTCGGCCCCTGAAAGGCCCCGGCTACGAAGATGCCCGGCACGTTCGTCTCCAGAGGGGCGGCAACTCTGGTTTTGGCAAACCCGTAATGATTGAGTTCCACACCGAGCCTCTGAGACAGAACTTCGGCGTCTGCCGGGGCATCGAGCCCCACCGAAAGGACCACCATGTCGTAGAAGTCTCGGTGGGTCTTGCCGTCTTCCGTTACGTAGGTGAGGGCCAGACGCCGCCCTACCTGATCCACCCGTGGTACACGGGCGTAAATGGTGCGAAAGCCGTACTTCTCCACCGCCCGGTTGAAGGCCTCGTCAAAACCCTTCCCCTGGGTCCTGATATCCATGAAGAAAAGGTCGATTTGGGCCTCAGGGAGGTGCTCCTTTACCACCGAGGCCTCTTTCATGGCGTACATGCAACATACCGAAGAGCAATAGCCGTTGTCACAGGTAACGTCCCGCGAACCTATGCATTGCAGAAAGGCAATCCTCTGGGGATGGGCAAAATCAGACGGTCTGATGACCTCGCCTTCGGTAGGGCCGGAGGCGCAGGTGAGTCTTTCAAGCTCTAGGCTGGTGAGAACATCGGGGTATTTGCCGTAGCCGTACTTCTCGAGCACCTCTTCGGGTACCCGCCCGAACCCCAGGGCCAGGACCACCGCCCCCACCTCGAGCTCCCTCTCTTCGGGCTGCTGGTCGAAGACGATGGCATTAGGGCCGCACACGTTGGCGCAGAGCTGACAACTTTCATGCTGGAGACGCAGGCATTCTTTTTCGTCCAGGTAGTAGACCGTGGGAACCGCCTGGGCATAATCGATACGAGCGGCCTTGGTAAAGGTGAGGCGCTCGTTGTATTCGTCCACCACCTCCTTGGGACAATAGGTGGTGCACATCCCGCAGGAAGTACATTTGAGAGGATCAACGTAGCGGGGTCTTATGTGGAGCTTGGCCTTGAAGTTGCCCGGCTTTCCGGAAAGCTCCTTGAGCTCCGCCAGCGTGATGATCTCGATGTTGGGAGACCGACCGGCCTCCACCAGCTTGGGTGCGAGAATTCAGATCGAACAATCGTTCGTAGGAAAGGTTTTATCTAACTGGGCCATGACACCCCCGATGGAGGCCTTCTTCTCCACCAGATAGACGTAATAGCCCAGATCCGCCAGATCCAGGGCAGCCTGAACCCCCGTGATTCCCCCTCCTAGGACCAAAACCTTTCCGCTCTTTTTGCTCGCCATCTAACACCTCGTTTCTGAATTTTGAGCCATTTTAGTGGGCTTGAAGACTTCGTAAAGAGGGGGCGCAAACCCCCTCCCCGTTTATGTCGTCTTTCCTTCTTCCTCTTCTTCTACGCGCAGATGCGTCGGACCAAAACAGCCCAGCCCGTGGAACGGCGAAGTAACCTTCGGACTCTCAAGGGCCCGCCGCATGGCCATATCGAAGAGGATGCGCGGTTTGGGCTTGTCTATGCCGAGGTTCTTGCGCTTCTCGTTGATCTTGTCGATCATGGTGGAGGCAAAGTCTTTTGCCGACCTCGCCACCAGCCAGTTCGCGCCAAAGATGTTCTTGAACTCGTGGAAGAGATAGTCCGTCGCCACCTGGCTCTTCTCCGTGGGGAAGTCCGGACCGAAGACGACGCAGGCCCCGCTACCCACGAAGTAGTTACCGATGGCCACCGCCTTCTCACTCATCCACTGCGGTGCGCAACCGATGGCCGGAAGCTCGTCGATGTCTTCGCCAAGGCCACCGGTGTTCACCATTTCGGTGAGTGCCATGAGGATGCGGCTGTTGTCCACACAGGAACCCATGTGAAGGACCGGCGGGCACCCCACGGCCTCGAGCACCTCGCGGAGCGAGTCTCCGGCGAGGCTTGCCGCCTCTGGAGAAAGGAGCCCCGCACGCCCAAGGCCCGTGGCCGCACAACCCGTGGCCACCACCAGGACGTTGTTGGCGATGAGCTCCTTGGCGAGCTCCACGTGCACTTCGTCAAAGACCCGGAAGTTGTCGCACCCTACGATGGCCGCCACCCCGAGGATGCGGCCGTTGATGATGTTTTCGTTGAGCGGCTTGTAGGAGGCCCGGAACCGACCACCAAGGATATAGAGGATGGTCTCGTGGCTGAAACCGGCCACCACGTCCATCTTGTTTTTCGGAATGTAAACGCGGCTCTTGTCTCGCTTGGGGAAGCGGGCGATGGCCTCGCGCAGGATCTTCTTCGCGCTCTCCACGGGATGGTGATGATCAAAGGGAATGTGCATGGCCCCTTCGATCTCGGCCTTGTCACTCACGGTGATCACCGCGGTGTGGAAGGCCTGGGCCACCGTGGCCACGTTCTGCATGATGCACTGGACGTCAACGATCATGGCTTCCACCGCCCCGGTGGCGAGTGCCATTTCCTGCTGGACGAAGCTTCCGGCGATGGGGATACCGCGACGCATGAGGACTTCGTTTCCGGTGCAGCAGATACCGGCCAGGTTGATACCCTTGGCCCCGACCTTCTGGGCCTCTTTGATGATCTCAGGGTCCTGAGCTGCCATGGCCAGGGCCTCGGCCACCTCGGGCTCGTGGCCGTGGACGGTGACGTTCACCATGTCTTCCTTGAGGACCCCGAGGTTCACCGTGGCCCGGATGGGCACCGGGGTGCCAAAAAGGATGTCCTGGAGTTCGGTGGCCAGCATGGAACCTCCCCAGCCGTCGGCCAGCGCCGTGCGCACCGAGGCCTTGAGAAGGCTGCGATAGTCCTGATCCACCCCCACCGTGGTGCGGTGCAAAAGTTCTACCACCTCGCGATCCACCCCGCGGGGCACGACCCCGAGCTCCCGCCAGATGGCCTGCCGCTTCTCCGGGGCGCGCTTGATGAAGGCGAGCTCTCCACTTTGCTGCCCGAACTGTTCGAGAGCCTTCACCGCTACCTCTTTGGCGAGCTCTTTGGTCTCTTTTTTGGGGTCGAGACCAAAGTAGTAGGCCACAAGACGAAGCTTGTTCTCGTCTTTGATCTCGAAGTCTTCCGCCTCTCCGTGAACCGTCTCATAGAAGACCTCGGCCACCCCGCGACCATGATCCGAATGGGCCGAGGTTCCCGAAGCCACCATCCGGCAGAAGTTGCGCGAGGCTACTGTGGCCGCCGTGGCCCCACAAACACCTCGCATCTCCTCGACCCCCTCGATGATCTGGCAGGGGCCCATGTTACAGACGTGACAACAGGTACCTCCCTTACCGAAAAGGCAGGGCTTGGTTCCCCTCTTCAAGACCCTCTCCGGGGCCGTCATCACCTTCCCCTGCAGGTGCTCGAGAATCTCCTGACTCACCGCACACTGCACCGTGCAGGAAGGTTTACGATCCTTGAACCTTGCTCGAGGATCCATCGCCATAAGGAGCCTCCTACTTTTTAGAATTTTTCTAAACTAAACATGAAATCATCTTTCAGGCAACCTTAACCAACTTCCGAGGGAAGCCCTGCCCACATCTTAGCCGCTTCCACGGTGTTTTTCATGAGCATGGTGATGGTCATGGGCCCCACCCCGCCGGGCACCGGCGTAATGGCCGCGGCCTTCTCCTTGACGGAATCAAAGTCCACGTCGCCGCAGAGGATGGCCTTGCCCTCGGGTGTGGTGCCGATGCGGTTCACGCCCACGTCAATGACCACCACGCCTTCCTTGACCATGTCCCCGGTGACCACCTTGGGCTTTCCGGCGGCCACGATGAGAATGTCGGCCCGCTTGGTGTGAAAGGTCATGTCTTTTGTCCCGGTGTGGCAGACCGTCACCGTGGCGTTGCCCACGGGTTTTCTCTTCTGCATGAGAAGGATGGCCACGGGCTTGCCCACGATGTTGCTCCGGCCGACGACCACCACCTCGGCCCCGGAGACCTCCACCCCTGCCCTTGCAAGCATCTCCAGGATGCCATGCGGGGTGCAGGGCAAAAAGCATTTCTCCCCGATGACCATCTTCCCCACGTTCACCGGATGGAAACCGTCGACATCTTTCCGCGGGTCAATGGCGTGGATGACCTTCTGCTCGGAAATGTGCCTGGGAAGCGGAAGCTGAACCAGAATACCGTGGATGCTCGGGTCGTTGTTGTATTTCTCGATCATCTTGAGGAGTTCTTCCTCGGAGACGTCTTCGGGCAGATTTTCCTGCACCGAATGGAAGCCCAGATCGTGCGCGGTGCGCTGTTTGGCCGTAACGTAGGAGACTGAAGCGGGGTTTTCCCCGACCAGAATGGTGACAAGACCCGGAGTGACCCCGTGTTTTTCTTTCAGCTCTTTGACTTCTTTCTTGAGCTCTTCCCGGATTTCTGCGGAAATCTCTTTACCACTTATAATTTTGGCTGCCATTTGTTGACCTCCCTCCGATTTTGCGCGCCCCTTTATAGCAAAAGGTGTACCATGAATGAGATTTTAAGAGATCTTCAAAAACTTTGATGTTTCAGAGGCTGTTGCTGCAAAAAAGTTTTTCAAGCCTGCAATCTTTGTCCCAAAATTCCCCACCGCCTGGGGGAAAATCCCCGAAAATAAAAAGGGGTGGCTTTTGCCACCCCTTCCTGCAAACACTTAAAACAGACCCTTGACCTTCCCTGTCTCAACGTCAACATCGATCCTGCGGTAGGCCGGATCGGAACCCGTGCCGGGCATGAGGCTGATGTCGCCGGCCACCGGCACGATGAAGCCCGAACCGCGATAGATGAGGACGTCGCGCACCCGGAGCTGCCAGCCCTTGGGCACTCCCTTGAGGTTGGGGTTGTCGGAAAGGGAAAGGTGGGTCTTGACCATACAGATGGGCATGCGCCGCAGCTCTTCGTCGGCCTCGATCATCTTGATCTTGGCCTCGGCGTCGGGGAGATAGATCACCCCGTCGGCGCCGTAGACTTCCTTGGCGATCTTCTCGATCCGGCTCTTGACCGGCTCGTCGAGATCGTAGAGGAAGCGGAACTCGCTCGGCTCGTTGCAGGCGTCCATCACGGCGTCGGCGAGCTCAAGCGCCCCCTCACCGCCCTTGAGCCAGTGCTCGGAGACCGCGGCGCGCACGCCGTGCTGCTCGCAGATCTTCTTCACGAGCTCGATCTCGGCCTTGGTGTCGGTGTAGAAGGCGTTGATGCAGACCACCGGCGTGACTCCGCTCTTCTTGACGATGTTCACGCAGTGCAGGAGGTTCTCGCAGCCCTTCTCCACCCACTCGAGGTTCTCCTCGAAGTATTCCTTCGGGATGGGACGACCCGGCCGCGGAATGGGAGCACCGCCGTGACACTTGAGCGCCCGGATGGTGGCCACGACCACCACGCAGTCCGGGGTGAGGCCGGAGAGACGGCACTTGATGTTCCAGAACTTCTCGTAACCGATGTCCGCGGCAAAACCGCTTTCGGTGACGTTGTAGTCGGCCAGTTTGAGGGCCACGTAGTCGGCGATGATCGAGGACTGACCGATGGCGATGTTGGCGAACGGGCCAGCATGGATGAGGACCGGCTGCCCTTCGATGGTCTGGATCATGTTGGGGTTGATGGCGTCTACCATCCAGGCGCACATGGCCCCGGCCACCTCGAGATCCTCGGTGGTCACCGGCTTCCCGTACTTGTCGAAGGCGACCACGATCTTTCCGATGCGCTCACGGAAGTCTTTGAGGTCGCGGGCCACGGCGAGGATGGCCATGACCTCCGAGGCCACGGCGATCCAGAACTTGCTCTCCATGGGATAGCCGTCTTTCTTGCCCCCGAGACCGATGACGATGTGACGCAGGGCCTGGGCGCAGAAGTCGATAATCCAGCCCATCTCGACGCGCTTGGGGTCGATGTTCAGGCGCTTGAGCCCTCGCTTGGCGAGCGTCTCGTCGTCGTAGTTGAACTCGTGCTGCATCCTGGCCGTGAGGGCCACCATGGCCAGGTTGTGGGCGTTCATGATGGCGTTGATGTCGCCGGTGAGCCCCAGGGAGAACTTGTCGAGCGGAATGATCTGGGCGAGCCCTCCGCCGGCGGCACTTCCCTTGATGTTCATGGTCGGGCCGCCGGAAGGCTGCCTGAGGGCGCCGATGACCTTCTGGCCCCTTTTGCCCAGACCTTCGATCAAACCGATGGCGGTGGTGGACTTTCCTTCCCCGAGAGGCGTCGGCGTGATGGCGGTCACGTCGATGTATTTGCCGTTAGGCCGGTCCTTTAGCCTTTCGAGAACCTTTTTGTAGTCGATCTTCGCCACGTAATGACCGTAAGGGAGAAGTTCTTCCTTCTCGAGCCCGAGCTCCTCGGCCAGCTGATAGACGGTCTTCATGTGTTTCTCGGCTTCGGCAGCAATCTCCCAGTCTTTCATCTTGGTCGGATCAAGCTTCAT
>Ga0256835_1000499_pt1 | contig 29018 bp, 16 predicted proteins | sample PIR30metaG_FD_185972 | JGI IMG/M metagenome (GOLD analysis project Ga0256835, IMG submission 185972) | Hydrothermal vent microbial communities from East Pacific Rise, Pacific Ocean - PIR-30 | ecosystem: Environmental > Aquatic > Marine > Hydrothermal vents | place: Pacific Ocean: East Pacific...
AAAATCGAACGTATGGAGCCTCCCTTTTGGTGGGCGGACATGAAAGATCCTGCTTTGCAAATTGTATTTTATGGGCCCAATATTTCCCAATATGATATAGAAACGAAAAAAGCAAAAATACTGCATATACGCAAAACCGAAAATCCCAATTATCTTTTTCTCTTGGTTGACACCAAAGATGTAAAGCCCGGTAAATTCGAGATTTTATTCAAAAAAGGAAAAAAAATAAAAAAGCGCATTTTTTATGAATTAAAAGCAAGAAAAAAAGCTTCGCATTTGCGAAAAGGTTTCGATAGCAGCGATGTAATTTATTTGCTGATGCCCGACAGATTTGCCAATGGGAATCCTGCCAATGATTCAGTAGAAGAAATGGCAGAAAAAGCCGATAGAAATAATCCCGACGGACGACATGGAGGAGATATTCAAGGAATTATAGATCATCTGGATTATTTGAAAAATTTGGGAGTGACCGCTATTTGGAGCACCCCTTTATTGGAAGATAATGAACCTAAATATTCTTATCATACCTATGCGCAAAGTGATTATTACCGGATAGATCCTCGCTATGGAACCAATAAAGATTACCGCAAACTAGCCGATGAACTACATAAAAGAAAAATGAAATTGATAATGGATTATGTCACCAATCATTGGGGGAGCAAACATTGGATGATCAAAGATTTGCCCACAAAGGATTGGATTCATTATTGGGACAAAAACAAAAACGGATTCAAAAGAAGCAATTACAGAATGAGTACCCAATTTGATCCTCATACTTCCCTTTCCGACCGGAAAGAATGCGTAAACGGCTGGTTTGACACCACGATGCCTGATATGAATTTGAATAATCCGCTATTACAAAAATATATGATTCAAAATGCCATCTGGTGGATAGAATATGCCGGTTTGGACGGTTTAAGAGTAGATACTTATTCTTATAATGACAAAGAAGGAATTGCCAAATGGACCAAAGCCATTATGAAAGAGTATCCCTATTTGAATATAGTCGGTGAAGTATGGATGCATGATCAAGCACAAATATCCTATTGGCAAAAGGACAGTCCGGTAGGAAAAATTCAGGATTATAATTCAGGCTTGCCCAGTGTGATGGATTTTACTTTGCATGATGCAATCTCACAAATGTTTAATGAAGAAAATGCCACATGGTTTAACGGAATGATCAAGGCATATGATAATTTCACCAATGATTTTCTCTATGCCAATATACATAATATACTTGTATTTATGGGAAATCACGATGTTACAAGAATCAACACTGTTTTGGGAAAAGATATCGATAAATACAAATTAGCTCTTAGTCTTATTCTTACTACCCGCGGAATTCCCCAATTATATTATGGGGATGAAATCGGGATGACGGGAGACAAAGCCCTCGGAGATGCATACATTCGGCAAGATTTTCCGGGTGGATGGCAAGGAGATACCAATGATGCTTTTCAAGAAAACGGAAGAACGAAAAAACAACAAGAATATTTTGATTTTACCAACAAACTATTGAATTGGCGAAAAAATAATCCTGTGATACACAAAGGAAAATTATTGCAATACATCCCAAAAAATAATGTATATGTGTATTTTAGAAAAGATGATAAAAAAAGCATTATGATCATTCTCAATAATAATCCGGAACCACAGATCATTCATTTTGAAGATTATCAAGAAGGAATAGGAGAGTTTAAAAATGGAAAAGAAATTATTCATAACCTGGAAATTAAGCTTGATAGGGAATTGAAAGTTCCCCGAAAAAGACCTTATATCATAGAACTTTATTAAGTATGAAACCTAAAATAATATGGCTATTAGTCAGCCTTTTCATCATATTGGCAGGATGTCAAAATCAAACGGCTAAACCAAAGGAAAAAGAAAAAAAACAGGTCTTGTATAAGGGGCTTTCTTCTCCGGTATATATGGAGAAGGATACTACACTTATTCATCTCAGGGACTATATTCTCTATCCGGACAGCATCCGGAAAATTGTCAAGCACTCTCATTACAGTTTCCGTTGGAATAAAAAAAATCATGAACTTAAACTGGTTGCCAATAATAATTTTTCTCCTATCGAAAATCTCTCCTTACAACTTTCAAACGGAGATATTTATGAAATCCCTCTCTTTCGGTATGAGAAGAAAAAATTAAAAATTGTTATTCCGGCCAGTGATAAATTCAAAGATTTAAAAATAAAAGGAGAAATGACCGGTTGGCAACCAAAAAAAATGACCCTCGATAAATCCAATTGGGTTTATGAACAAGAAGTAGATCCCGGAAGTTATCAATATGTGTTAATTAACAAGGGTAAGGAAATGACCGACCCTGCTAATCCTGATAAGGTAAGTAACGGTATGGGAGGGTATAATTCCATCATAAAAATAGAAGATAATTCTGCCATGGCTCCCGTATTAAAAACAGGAAGTTTTGCAAAAAACCATTTTAGCATAGTTTTTTTCAATCAACAACCTGAAAAAATTTTAGTCTATACAGACAACCGGTTACTAGATAAAAAATATATCGAATTTCATCCCAATGAAGCCGATATTTACTTACCAAAAGATAATAAAGGTTTTTATTATCTCAGAATCTATGCTTATAACCAAAACGGACGAAGCAATGATTTGCTAATACCAATTAAGGATAATAAAATTATTACGGATGCAAAAGAACTTCCTCGAACCGATTTTCATAAACAAATCATGTATTTTCTTATGGTAGACCGTTTCTATAACGGAGATCCGTCCAACGATTTCAAAGTACTTAATGACACTGTCTTGCCAAAAGCTAACTATTATGGAGGAGATTTATCCGGAGTAATTAAAAAAATGAAACAAGGTTATTTTGATCAATTAGGGGTCAATACCTTATGGCTTTCACCTATCACCCAAAATCCGCTGGGGGCTTATGGATTATGGAAAAATCCTTATACCAAATTCTCAGGATACCATGGCTATTGGCCCGTTTCCAATACAAAGATCGATTTTCGTTTTGGAAACGATTCTATTTTCCGCGGCTTATTAAATAATGCCCATTCAAAAAATATGAATGTGCTTCTGGACTATGTAGCCAATCATGTACATGAAGAAAATCCGGTTTATAAAGAACATCCCGATTGGGCAACCGATTTGTACCTCCCGGACGGCACTTTAAATACGGAAAAATGGGATTCGCACCGCCTTACCACTTGGTTTGACACTTTCCTTCCCACTCTCGACTTTTCGAAACCGGAAGTAATCGAGGCCATGACTGATTCTGCTGTTTATTGGGTAAAAGAATTTCCATTAGACGGTTTTCGACATGATGCCACCAAGCATATTCAACAGGATTTTTGGCGCACTTTGACTTGGAAAATAAAAACACAAGTACCTCGCCCCGTTTTTCAAATCGGTGAAACATATGGAAGTCCGGAACTCATCAGAAGTTATATTAATACGGGAATGCTCGATGCCCAGTTTGATTTTAATCTCTATGATGCGTCGGTGGCGGTTTTTGCCAAACCCGAAGAGCCGGTAAATAGATTGAGCAACCAACTCAAAGAAAGTTTAAAATACTACGGACATCACCACCTGATGGGAAATATGACAGGAAATCAAGATCGTGTGCGCTTTATCAGTTATGCCTCGGGAGATGTAAAATTTAATGAAGACGGAAAAACAGCCGGATGGACAAGAAATATTCAAATTACAGATTCCACCGCTTATGACAAATTGGCTATGCTGCATGCTTTCAACCTCTCTATTCCCGGTGTACCATGCATTTATTATGGAGATGAAATCGGGATGCCCGGTGCCAATGACCCGGATAACAGGCGAATGATGAAGTTTGAAAACCTAACTAAAAAAGAACAAAAACTCAAAAACGAAGTAGAAAAAATGATTTCATTGAGAAAAAACTCAATGGCTTTACTCTATGGAACTACTGAAATTAAAACGGATGGAGATATTTTGATTATCCAAAGAGAGTATTTTAACGATAAAGCTACTTCGATATTTAACAAAAGCGATAACAAATATATTTATAAAAAGGATACCATTCTCCCCCATTCTTACAAGATTATCAATGTAAAATCCAATAAAAAATAATTCAAATGAAAAAAATATTTCTTTTTCTTGTCATGGGATTATTTCTTTCCAATTGCGGAACAGACACACATTCACCTAATGACAAAAAGCAAAAAAATACAACGACAAAAAATTTTCAGGTATCAGACACATTAGTGCGGAGTGCCGTAATTTATGAGGCCAATATCCGGCAATACTCACCCCAAGGGACTTTGAAAGCTTTTACCAAAGATATCCCGGTTTTAAAAGATCTGGGGATTAAAATTATATGGTTGATGCCTATCTATCCTATATCCGAAACAAAAAGAAAAGCTACGGGAGATACTTTTGTCTCGGATATCAAAGACCCGGAAGAACGAAAAAAATATTTGGGAAGTCCTTATGCCGTAGCGGATTACACTGCTGTAAACCCTGATTTTGGCACAAAAAAGGATTTGGATGATTTAATCGAGACAGCTCATAAAAACGGAATCGCTGTTATTCTCGACTGGGTTCCCAACCATACCGGCTGGGATCATAAATGGATAAAAGAACATCCCGATTATTATACAAAAAACAAAAAAGGAGAAATAACCGACCCACTCAATCCAGACGGAAGCTCAAAAGGGTGGCAAGATGTAGCCGACCTCAATTATAACAATCCTGATTTGCGCAAAGCAATGATCGGTGAAATGAAATACTGGATAGAAAACCACGATATTGACGGTTACAGATGTGATGTGGCCGGTGAAGTTCCCGTGGAATTTTGGGAAGAGGCTATTCCCGAATTGAGAAAAATCAAACCCCTTTTTATGCTGGCCGAAGCTTGGGAACCGGAATTGATGAAAGACGATTTGTTTGATATGTGCTATGGCTGGGAAGAGCATTTTTTAATGGTAGATATGGCAAATGGAAAGAAAAATGTACTGGATTTTGATCGATATATGCAAAAAATCGATACCATGTATGAACCGGACGATATTTTAATGAATTTTGTAGCCAATCACGATGAAAATTCTTGGAAAGGAACCATTGAGGAAAGTTTTGGCAAAGCAGCTCCGATTATGACTGCATTGACATATATGATTCCCGGAATGCCTTTGGTGTACAGCGGGCAGGAATATGGTTTAAATCACCGTTTAAAATTTTTTGAAAAAGACAGCATTCCTAAAACCAAAGGAAAATGGTATACTCTTTATAAAAAATTAGGATCTCTTAAAAACAATGAACCCGCTTTGTATGGAGGAAAAATAAAAGGGGAATATAAAAGAATCAATAACAATAAAAATCCACATATTCTAAGCTTCGAAAGAAGTTTTAAAGGAGACAGAGTCTTTTTTATAGGAAATATGAGCCCTGAAAAAATAGATTTTCAAATAAATTTAAAAGGAAGATTTATCAATTCGTTAAACAGAGATACCCTATCTATCAAACCTAATGATACATTGATATTAAAGGCTTGGGATTACCTAATACTTAAAAAACAACAAAAATGATTTTAATAGCAGACGGCGGTTCCACCAAAACAGATTGGGTAGCCATAGATCAAGAAAAAGAACTCTTTCGTACACGAACCAAAGGATTAAATCCGGCCATTTTGGATGCAGGAAAACTGAAAGAAAGAATTCTTAATAACTATGAGCTTGAAAAAGAAAAGCAAAAAGTTCGGCAAGTGTTTTTTTACGGGGCGGGATGCGGAACACCGCAAGCTTCACAGAAACTTGCTAATGTTTTGCAGGAAATATTTCCTTTCGCAGACATTTCTGTGGCCGAAGATATGCTTGCAGCCGTTTATGCGGCTTCCGGGGGTGAGGAGGCTATTGTGGCGATTTTAGGCACCGGTTCCAATTCCTGCTATTTTGACGGAAAAAAAATGCATATGCTCTACCCTTCTCTGGGATATATCTTAATGGATGAAGCCTCCGGAAATTGGTTTGGAAAGCAATTGATTCTCGATTTTTACAATAAAAAAATGCCTCCTCATATTGCAAATGATTTTGCTTCCAAATATGACCTGTCTGCACAAACTATCAAAGAAAATCTTTATCAAAAAGAAGCGCCCAATACTTATTTGGCCCAATTTGCCGAATTTATGAATGGACATAAAGACGAAGATTACATAAAAAACTTGTTATATAAAGGATTCGATTTATTTATCAAAAACCGTATACTTCCCTATGAAAAATCAACAAGCCTTCCGGTGTATTTTATCGGTTCGATTGCCTGGTATTTTCAATCGGTATTAGAAAAAGCGGCAAAAAACAATAATATACAATTAAAAGAAATAATCCGTAGGCCAATAGATAATTTAATCCGTTACCATATACAAAAAAAGTAATTAAGGAACTGATAAAATTTATTCAAATTTACATGTCAATAATTGAAAGCAAATATTAATTAATGAGAGATTACAATTAATTTAACTAAATTTGAAAAAAATTACAACAACCAACTGAGGTTTTCTAATAATAAAATACCACTTATTCAATATTTATAGGAAATATTATTGCTATAAAATTTTGAACTTTCTATTATTTGTATGATATTTGTTAGCTCAAATTAAAAAACTATGGATTCTTTTATTAAATGTACATTTCTATTTTTTTATTTTTTTTACTTTCCTTTATTTGCTCAATCCCCCCAGAAATCTTTGACTGCCATAAGAACCGAACAAGCTCCCAAAATTGACGGCAATCCCAATGATGAAATATGGAAAAGCGCCGATACGGCAACCCATTTTATTATGTTTGACCCTATTGACGGTCAGCCGGCTTCTTCGGAATACGATACAGAAGTAAAAATAGTCTATGATAACGCCGCCATATATATATTAGCTATCATGAAAGACCCAAATCCTTCTTCTATTGCCAAGGAATTCGGACTAAGAGATCAACTAGGAGAAGCCGATTATTTCCAAGTAATTATCAACCCTTTTTTTTCAAAAGGGAATAACTATGTTTTCGGTGTTACCGCCTCAGGTGCGCAATTAGACGGCATATTACGCGAAAAAACAGATTATAGTTGGAATGCCGTTTGGAAATCCGCGGTAAAAATTACCAATAAGGGCTGGGTGGTCGAAATGGAGATCCCTTATTCCGCTCTTCGTTTCCAAAACGAAGAAGTTCAAAATTGGGGAATTGATTTTATTCGGGAGATCAAGAATAAAAGAGAAACTTATTCCTGGACCTATATAGACAAGAAAAAAACCGGTGACTGGGTGCAATTTCTAGGAACACTAAAAGACATAAGAGATATTAAACCTCCCGTTCGCCTTAGCCTTTATCCTTATGCTTCTACAAATATTTCCAAGTATAAAGGAAAAACCATAACCGATTATGGTTTCGGGATGGATTTAAAATACGGTTTAAGCGAAAACTACACATTGGACGCTACATTAATTCCTGATTTTAGTGATACTCCCTATGACAACCTGGTCCTTAATCTCGGACCATTTGAACAATATTATCCCGAACAAAGAGACTTTTTTACCGAGGGTATGAGTTTATTTAATAAAATGAATCTTTTCTATTCTCGGCGGATAGGTGGAACACCCAGTGGATACAAAAAAATAAGATTAGAAAATGGTGAAATTATCGAAGAAAATCCCGAAACTATAAAATTATATAATGCTATTAAAATTTCAGGAAGAAATAAAAAAGGCCTGGGAATAGGAGTTTTAAATGCAGTTACACAAGCTACCAATGCAATAATTAAAAATACGCTGACCGGAGATATAAGAAAAGTAGAAACTGAACCAATGGCAAATTATAATGTATTTGTAATGGATTATAATTTTAAACTTACTAATTCAATTGGTTTTATAAACACCAATGTTTTACGTAGTGGAGATGGACGTGACGCCAATGTTTTAGGAGGCTATTTTGATATTAATACTCAAAAAAATACTTTAAACCTAAAAGGAGAAATGGCAAGAAGTTTTATTTTTAGTGATAGAAAAAAAGGAGAATATCAAGGAAATAAATTCTCCTTTTCTTCTACAAAATCATTCGGAGCTCACAAAATATTTGGAGCAATAGACTTGCAAGATACTGAATTTAACCCCAAAGATCTAGCCTATTATACTCATAATAATTTTGTAAATTATACACTTGGATATAAATTCTCATCCTTAAAGCCCTCTAAATGGTATCGTAAAAATATTTTTTATAGTTTTATTAATTTAAATTATTTATTTGATCCCTATCAACAAACGCTTTCCTCTCTTCAATTAAGAGATATTCTCATAGCTAAAAACTTGTTTGTATATCATATAAGTTTCAGGTATGCAGGTGAAGAAAAGGATTATTACCAAGCTGGTATTCCCGGAAGATATTTTCTCGTAGATTCCCATTTAGGCAGTATGGGAACCATTTCTACTGATCGAAGAAAAAAAATTTCAGGAAAATTCACTTATTCATATTTTAAATCAATTGGAGATCCACAAAAACTTTGGATGATAGGTATTGAACCCCGTTGGAGAATTAATAATCGCTTTAAATTTAATTATGCTATTTCTTATAGAAAAAAAAGTAATTTTAAAGGAGCCTTAAGGGGAATTACAAAGGATGAAAAGATAGAAATTAACAATATATATGGGGATGATCATATTTATTTTGCTAGCCGAGAACAAAAAGAAATAAAAAATAGATTTGGAGCTAGTTATTATTTTAATATAAAATCGGCTTTAAATTTTAATTTGTATCATTATTGGACTCCTTTTACTTATACTAAACTTTACAACTTAGAAGAAAATGGAAAATTAAGTATATTAAATAATAATTTTTTACTCGAAAAAAACTATAACTATTGGAATTTTGACTTGGTTTATATTTGGGAATTTGCTCCCGGAAGTCAACTTTCTTTAATGTATAGAAACCGCATTGAAAATCTGGGAAATAATGCGGAAATAAATTTCAAAGATAATTTGGACGACCTATTTAAATCCGATAAAGAGCACCGTTTTATAATGAAATTGACTTATTATATCGATTATAATACGGTAAAAAATAAATATTTCTAAATAAAAGATAGTTTACTATTTTTTTATTAATTTTGTCAAAAATATAACTTTTTATTTTGAAGACAAGGTTGACCGGAATCTTACTGCTATTAGCATTCACAGTTGTTTTATTACAGCCGGTGAGGCCTTTTGTCGAATATTATTTTTTGCAAAAAAGCAATATCCATATCTCTTCAATTTCTGAAGACATTTGTTGTTGTGATTCAAACGCCCAAGAGATTGCCAAAATGCAAAATAATGGAGATGCCTATCTCAAAGCATTGATCAAAAGAGTCTGTGAACAAAAAGAAAAAGAAAAACCGGGCATTCCTATTGCCCAAATAAGTGTTTTTGTTAGCGAACTTATTAGTGAAAATATTCCTGTTTATCATTGTCCTGAGAAAAACTTCAATCAAAAAATATCCACTTTCATAATCCAACCGGATATTAATTCTTATATCGCCGATATTTTCCATCCTCCGGCAATATCCTGATTTACAATATTATTAGCTTTAATTTACATATCAACAGATTTGTAAGCTTTGGTTATTTTTAGCTTTATTTCAGCATTCTTATTATAAAGTTTGACAAAATTCTCATAATACATCTATATACAAGAGTGTTTCTCATAATTGAAAACAAGGCCTACAAATCTGTTGATTACCAATTTAATTGTTTATAAGAATTCCTTAAATTTTGAAACGAAAAATAGTTTCTAACATATTATTACTTTTTTACCTCTTGATAGTAGTCTATCCGGCCATACCTCTTTTGGATTATGCTGTCAATTATCATTATTATGCCGAAGAAGTTTGTATTAATAAAGACAAACCCGAGATGCATTGCAACGGACAATGCCATCTTAAAAAAGAAATTAAAAAGATTTATGATGAGGAATCTACACCCTCTAAAAAAAAATCACTTCTACCCGAATTAAAATTAAAAGAATACACCGCATATAAATTATATGATATCATTACTGAATATTATCAAAAACTTTACATTATAAATAAAAATGATTCCTTTATTAATCGAAGTGTTTGTAAAGGATATTCACCTCCCCTGTTTCGTCCTCCACCGTTTTCTTCATAATCTCGACGTTTTGCTTCTTGTTAAAGCAAACATATTACTCTATGAATAATTTAAAAATGAAGAAAAATGAAAAAAATCATCCAGATATTTTTGTTTTTTCTGATAGGCAATACCTATGCGCAGGAGATTCAAATAAATGGAAAATTGACGGATAGTTCTACCGGTGAACCTGTAATGGGTGCCATAATTCAAACGGAAGATTCGTCAAAAAAAACAAGCTCGGATATAGAGGGAAAATTTAGCCTTATTATCAATAAAGGAGAAATCATTATAGTGATTCATCCCGAGTATGAAACACTTAAAACGGAAGGAGTCAAGGAAATGCTCATTCAACTCAAACCAAAAAATATAGAGTTGAATACAGTGGTTATCAAAGCCAATCCGTTGGAAGACATCACGCACTCCGTTATTATAACAGATGATATCAAAAAAGGAAGTCAGCCCAGAACAGCTGCCGATCTTTTCAATGATATCCCCGGTTTTAGTATGCAAAAAAGGAGCAGTACAGCAATAGAACCTTCTTTGCGCTCCTTCAAATATGAAGAAATGAACGTAAAAATAAACGGAGGAAGCAAAATTGTAAATGCTTGTCCCAATCGTATGGATCCCATTACCGCTCATATTATTCCGGAAGAAGTAAGCCGGATTGAAGTAGTAAAGGGTCCATACACCGTTCGTTTCGGACAAACATTCGGAGGGATTGTAAACCTGGTCACCAAAACTCCCGGAGCAGATTCATATGGGTGGCACGGAACTTTGGAAAGTGGGTATGAAACCAATGGAAATAATCTTGCTCTGCGTGGAGAAGTGATGTATGCCACTCCAAAATATGATGTAAATATCAACGCCGAGCATAGAGATTTCGGAGACTATACGGATGGCCGGGGAGTGGTAACACCTGCCGGATTTAAAACGGATAGCTATTCGATTAAATTGGGTTATAACCCAAAAAAAAATCAACGCTTGCTATTAAATTGGCATCAAAAATTCGGTAGAGACATTAAACATGCCGGGCTTATGATGGATTCACCCAAAGATGACAGTTATCTCATCAGCTTGGATTATAAGATAAAAAGTCCTTGGAAGAAAATTCATCATATGAGTTTCAAGTCTTATTATTCCTTTGTGGATCATTTAATGACTAATGGCTATGAACTGGAGAACCCACGCCCCAATTATCCTGCTATTGATGCACGTGCTCCGGTTACATCCAATACATTGGGAGGAAAGTTTGAAATAGGGTATAAACCTACTGAGAAATGGCTTATCTATTCAGGATTTGATGCCGATATCATCAAAAGAGACGGAAACAAAACCGTGATAGTGAATGTCAACCCCAATACCGGCGTAGCTTTGGATCCTCCTATGATTAAAAATCTTAAAATATGGCAAGGAGCCCATATCGAAGATTACGGAGTATATACCGAAGGAAATTATAGGCTCAATCAGCTATATACTATTACTACCGGAATCCGCATGGATTATATTACTGCCGGAATTACAGATCCCGATCCGGGTTTTATTGCTATTTATGGCAATGTGAAGGACCAAACCGATGTAGTAGTAGGTGGAAATTTTTCTATAAAATATAAAAAGGATGATTTTCAAGCACAAGTAGCCTATGGGAGAGGAACGCGTACTCCGAGTATGATAGAACGTTATATTTACCGTTTTATAGTAGGTGTCGATTCCCGTGAATATATTGGCAATCCCTATCTTAAACCGGAAATCAATAATCAATTTGAAATCGGAGCACAAGTCAAAAAAGAGAAATGGAGCGGCGGAATCAACCTCTTCTATTCTCTTTTTGAAAATTATATTGTTCCGGTATTAAATCCGGCATTAACGGGAACCAGTGCGGGCTGTGGAGGAGGAACTCCGCAGGCGCCTAAACAATTTTGGAACGTATATGCGCATCAATATGGAACAGATTTATTCTTTCATTATAAATTCACCGAATATTTCAGCTTCCATTCCGATTTAGCGCTTACCAAAGCCTATAATGAAACACTGGATGAACCCTTGGCACAAGTAGCTCCCATGACATCCCATATCGGTTTGAAATATGAAACGGAGAAATATTGGGCTGACCTGCGTAGTGAAATTGTGGCTACACAAAAAGACTATGCGCCTAGTTTTGGTGAAACGGAAACACCGGGACACACTACTTTTGACTTACGCTTAGGATTCAAACCCAATAAGCACTTATCTATTGGTGCTGCTGTCCTGAATATTACCGACCAAGCTTATTATAACCACTTAAATTTCGCCTTTAAAAATGCTGATGATTTAAACGGGCAAAGAATCTATGAACCCGGGAGAAGTTTCAGTATGTATATAAAATATAAATTCTAATCAAATTAAAACAAATAAAAATGAAAAATATAAAATTAATAGTATTACTCTTTGGTATTTTAATCAGTTTGAATGCCTGTGAAAAAGACGATATCGAACTCCCTCAAAACACTCATGAGGATGCTTATGGAGACGTGATCCTTAAAAAAATGTATATGATGGGAGAATATAAATATGCCTTGGTAGCCTTTGCCGGAGGTAACGGTATCATTGGAGAGGGTAGTTATGTAGTAACTCCCTCGGGAATAGAAGTGGATTTACATGAATTTTGGGCAGGTCCCGGTAAATTGACCGGAGTAATGTCAACCGGAACAACCAAACCGGAACTGGGCACTTATACCTTTAATTTAAAATTCAACGACGGTTATGCCAAAATTGTTACTGATATTTTGGAACCGACAGAAATTGATGTACCTGTTATCACGGTAAATTATGATAAAACGGCTCAAATCATTGAGGTTAGTTGGACAGAAGTCCCCGGTGCAGATTTATATTGTGTAAAGCTCACTGAATTGGATATTGCAAATAAAAGACCCTTTTTTAAGGCTCCCGAAATTCCCACCTCTAAAACTTCTTTTACTATTCATATCGATGGTAGTAACGGATGGATGCGACCGGTGAGTGAATTGCAAGAAGGGACAGAATATTGGGTAGTAGTTGCAGCCAAAAAAGTGGAAGAAGGCAAACCCGTATCCGGAACAAGTACGGATTTTCAAACCAGTTCCTGTCAAAAAACAAAAATTACCTATTAAAAAATTAAAAATCAATCTGGTTAATTAAAAATAGCAATACCGGTATTTTTGCAAAGAGGCAGCGTCCAAACTTTCTTCTTTGTCAAAAAATAGTATTCCGGTATTGCTTTACCTCTATACTTAAAATAATCCGCACATAGTGCAGAGAGGTATTTTTTTTATCTATTTACCATTTCAACAAAAATATGGAAAAAATGAAGAATTTTATACAACATTTAATAGCTTTTATGTTTATATTTGGTTTTCAAACCAATTATGCACAAGAAATAATAAATATACAAGGAAAAGTATTGGATCAAACTGATCAAACTCCGCTTCCCGGCGTTTATGTTGAATCAACTCAAACAAAACATAAAACCATCACGGGAATGGATGGAGAGTTTCAATTACAAAATGTAAAAAAAGGAGAATTAATTGTATTCAAACTATTGGGATATAAGACCCGAAAACTCACTGCCAAACCTAATATGACGGTATTTTTAATACCGGATACTTCGGAACTGGATGAAGTAGTGGTATCTGCCTCAAAAACACTACAAAAAAGAAAAGAATTACCTATTGCCATTAGTTCCGTTACTCCAAAAATGATTGAAGAAACACATCCGTTATCCGTAACTGATGTATTAAATCAAATTCCGGGTGTAAATATGGTGGACTTAGGAAATGAACAACATATGATGTCCATTCGTTTACCTATCTCCACCAAGAGTTTATTTTTATATCTGGAAGATGGGATTCCTATTCGTCCTACGGGAGTATTTAATCACAATGCTTTGTTGGAAATGAATATAGAAGCAACGCAAAAAATAGAAGTGATTAGAGGACCTTATTCCTCTCTTTATGGAAGTGGAGCCGTCGGAGGGGCCATCAATTTTATAACCAAAAATCCAAGTCCCGAATTAAAAGGACAAGTGGGAGTCTCCGCTCACCAAAACGGTTTCTTTAAAACCAAAGCTGAAATAAGTAATACTTATGGGAAAACCGGTGTATATATCGAAGGGTATTACTCCCAAATCAAGGATGGTGTAAGAGATTATGGTGATTATGATAAAACTGCTATTACGGCAAAAATTACCCATAAGTTCGATGATAACCTTAGATGGACCAATACTTTAAGTTATATTGATTATTATAGTGAAATGAGTGGAAGTTTGGATGAAACCAAGTTTGAAAACAAAGATTATACTTCTTACTATACATTCACATACAGAGATGCAAAAGCTCTACGCTTTAATTCCGATTTAGAAAAAATATGGAATAAAAAACATGCTACAAGCCTCAATCTGGTTTTTCGAGACAATTCGATGGGACAAAATCCAAGTTATCGTATTTCAGGTGATACACCTTTTGACAGCTATACACGTGGAGAGTTAAATGAGAATAGTTTTCAAAGTTATGCATTGTATTTGCAACATAATATCTCTTTTGACAAATTTAATTCCAAACTTGTTTTGGGTACCAATATAGATTATACTCCCCAAGATTATTATGCCAAAATTCTCGAAGTATATCGTGATGGCGACGGAATGTTTATTTCTTATACTGAAACCGGCGATTACCGTTCAAAATATAAAACGGATATTCTCAATTCAGGTTTTTACGCAATGTATGAAATGTCTCCCATTGACAAGCTTGTTTTAAATGCTGCGGTTCGTTTCGATATTTACAGCTATGATTTTAATAATTTATTGGATGACGCAAGTGATTACAAAGCCGGTGATACAAAAGAGAACTATGGTGCCATTACACCAAGATTAGGAGCAGTTTATAATTTCAGTGATAATATGGGAATATATTCCAATTTTAGCGTTGGATATATTCCTCCCCGCATCAGCGATCTTTTCAGAAAAACGGATGTACCTATGCTAAATCCTACCACATTTGACAATTATGAAATGGGGGGATGGATAAAAGCCTTGGATAATAAATTATATTTTGACTGGGCTTTATATTATATGAAAGGAAAAGACGAAGTGGTATCCGTTTCCACAAAGATTGACGGAATCACGGTAAGAGAAAATAAAAATGTTGGAGAAACCTCTCATAAAGGATTAGAACTAGGATTGAAATTCCGTCCTTCAAAAGAATGGAATCTTCGATTTGCCGGTGCCCTTTCTTCTCATAAATATGATGATTTTGTAACCAAAATAGTAGATGGCGAGGTAGTAGTGGATTATAGCGGAAACGATATGCCAGGAGCGCCAAAATTTGTTTCTAATACCGTGATAAATTATAAGCCTTCTTATTTGAAAGGTTTTAGGATCGGGTTAGAATGGCAACATGTTAGCAGTTACTATACAGATGATAAGAATACTACCGAATATGAAGGGTATGATGTGTTTAATATTCGCACAGGTTATACCTACAAAAATTATGAGTTCTTCTTTAATATTCTAAATGTGAATGATACTTTGTACGCTACACGCGTTAGCACAGCATGGGGAAGAACTTCCTATACACCCGGAATGCCTCGCACATTTTATGGGGGAATAACTTATAAGTTTGGTAAATAATTTGCCTATTTATATTTTAAATTATATTTGTATAATTAATACCCGGAGGTATATATTTACTTCCGGGTTTATGAAAAAAGTTTATGAAAAAAATAGTACTGATTCTATCGGTTTTTATAAGTATTGCAGCCTGTCAAAACAAAAAAAAGACAGTAAAAAAACAAAAACCCGAATCAAACAAAGTAGAGATTTTAGTAAAGGGAAAAGATTATTCTGCATCTGCTCCATACCTTTTTAAAAACGGAGACAAAATCATAGTAAATTGGACAGAACAAAAGGAAAAAAACACTTTTTTGAAATATAAGATTTTTGATACGAACTCCAATAAATTTGGCCAAACCTATGAAGTCCCTTCCGCTAAGGGTTTACAACTGCATGAGGAAAGTATGGCAAAAATCGGAAAAGATACAAAGAATACACTATATGCCTTTTATAGAAGAAGAGATAGAAATTCACGTTCTATGTTTGGAGGATATATGTATTATAGTTTTTCAACAGATCAAGGGAAAACTTGGTCCAAAGAACAAAAATTAGTAAAGGATACTACTTCCACCAGTCAATCCTTTTATGACATTGCCCTCTTACCTGACGGAACTATCGGTCTAAGTTGGTTAGATAGCAGAAAACCTATTGATAAAGAACTAAAAGGGAAAACCTTATATTTTGCCTCTACAAATAACCAACATAAGATTGAGAATGAAAAACCTGTTGCCGGCTCAACTTGCGAATGTTGTCGGACAGACATTTACGTAGATAGTTTAAATACCATTCATATTGCTTACCGCAATATTATACAACCGGGAGAAAAAGGATTTATTACCCAAAAAGAAGAGGCCAAAAGAAAGGGATTAAAAAATATTGACAGTCTTGATTTCTGGGACAACGACACCGAAATACGTGATATGTATTATATATATTCGACAGATCAAGGAAAGAATTTTACAAAACCTGTACCTATTTATAGAGATAATTGGCATATAAGTGGTTGTCCGCATACCGGCCCTTCATTGGCTTTGAATCAAGATTTATTAGGGGCTGTTTGGTTTACAGGAAAACCAAATGAAGAAGGTATATACTTCAATACCAAAAAACAAAATGACTCTCTTTTTTCTCCAAAAAAGAAATATATATCCAAAGAAGGACGACACCCTCAAATGATTGCTTTGAATGGAAATTTTTATGCTGTTTATGAAGAATATTATGAAAAAGACGGGAAAGGATATGAAAAAATAGTCTTGGAAACCATAGATAAAAACAGAAAGTCAAGCACCCGCGAAGTCAGTGCAGCTTTGACTCGAAATAATCATGCCGTTTTATATAATATCGATAATCATCACCTCTTTATTGTATGGGTTAATACAGATACAAAATATAAAAAACTTCAATATCGAATATTGAAAATTTAATATTTTTTATTTTCAAATTTATATAAATGCTACTGAATTTCGGTAGCATTTATTTTTTTCACTATCTTTCAGTGTCAATTTATCTTTATGTCTCCACAAAAATACCCTATTATTCTCCTGAGTATGGCAATGATTGCAGGTATCTTTATGGGAGAATTTGTTCATATCCCTCTTCTTATTAGTGTTTTTATCTCATTCTTTCTTTTTGGTCTATTGATTTTATTCTTCTTTCTTTCCAATAAAAAAATTAATTTTTTATATGACCGGGGTTTTCTATTCTCTTATTTATTTCTAGGTTTTATTATCGGTTTACTTCTTCAAAAAAGAACTGAACATACTCATTTTCAAAGACATTATTCCCAATACATTAGCTCAAAAAATTTTTTGAAAATTGAAATAATCAAAGATTTAAAACCCACAGAAAAATATTGGAATTATAAAGGAAAAATACTTCAATTAAATAATAAATCAGCCTCAGGCATTATCCTGCTCAAACAAAATAAAAAACTAAAACCGCTTTCAGACGGTCAAATCATAGAATTGCTAATCAACCGGAATGAGTTCAAGGAAATTCGCCACCCTTTAAATCCTTATAGCTTTAATTACCAAAAATTTATGTCGCGCAAAGGGATTTATCATCAAATATATTTATCAAATGTAGCATTCAAAATTTTAAAAAATCCGAATGTAAAATCTCCTTATTATTGGTCCAAAAGAATCAGAGAAAAAATAAAAGAAATTTTCAAGAAACATGGAATTGATGGAGCTGAGTTTCAATTGGCTATTTCATTATTTATTGGAGAAAGACAAAATTTGGATCCTGAAATTACACGGACTTTTCAAAAAGCAGGAACTATTCATATTTTGGCAATTTCGGGTTTACATATCGGGATTCTGCTTTTGTTCTTAAATTTTGCTTTTGGCTTTGTAAAAAAGAAATGGGGCATTAAAACTTTTCTCTTTATTACCCTTTTTATTTTATGGGTATATGCTTTTATAACCGGATTTTCTCCTTCTGTTTTGCGTGCTGTCATTATGTTTAGTTTTCTTCAAATTGCCTTGCAATTGAGAAAAAACTCAAATATTTATAATGCTCTTTTTGCAGCTGCCTTTGTAATGATTCTTTTTAATCCCGCAATCGTTTATGAAGTAGGATTTCAATTAAGTTTTCTAGCCGTACTAGGGATTATAAGCTTATATCCGGTATTGTCAAAACCTATCCAGCACTGGAAACAACCTTGGAAGTGGCTGGGAGATCTTTTTTTTGTTTCTTTATCTGCCCAACTGGCAATTCTTCCTTTAAGTTTATATTATTTCCATCAATTCCCCGTTTTTTTCTGGATAGCAAATTTAGCGGTAATCCCTTTGCTTTTTATCATTTTATTTCTTGGTTTTTTATTACTTCTTCTCAGCTTATTAGGTATTTCAATTTATCCTGCTTGGAGCCTTTTTGATAAATTATTGGAATTAATGCTATATGTCAATTCATATATCGCCCAATTGGATCGGAGTTTGATTACTCATATCAGATTCGGATTTATTCAAATGTTCATTCTGTTTTTTATTCTTTTCTTTTTTTATCAACTGTTAAAATCAGGCATAAAATCCAAATTCATTTTCGGACTTCTATTCAGCTTATTAGTTTTTCAAATATCCATAATAGCCGGCTTTATTTCAAAAAATAACGGGGATAATATCTATTTTCTCCATACATATCCTCAAGCATCTTTATTTATTGACCATGGAAATCAACTGAAAGTTTTAACAGAAGAGCCTTCGAAGATCAATCCCTATTTAAAAAAATCATTGCAAAACCAATTTGCAAAAGTGAGTATTGACAAAATGCCATTTTATATAAATATACAGCAGACCCATATTTTACATATCGATAGTTTGGGAATATGGAAAATCCCTAATATCCATCCCGAGATTATTTCACTTTCAAATTCTCCAAAAATAAATCTGGAAAAAATTATCTTTAACTATCATCCTAACCTGATTATTTCCTACCCAAATAACTATCCTTCATATGTCAATCGATGGGAACAAACTTGCAAAAAATATAAAATCGAATTTATTGACTTACAGCAAGGAGCCTATAAGCTGGAAAAGAAAGAAAAGAAACCTAATTCACCTCTGTTACAAACTCGAACTATCAAAAATTAAAGGTAATAAATCTGCCAAAGAATTGGATTTATATACTTCACCTTCTTCACCCATAAAATAGATTTCGATGTTCTTATGTTGTTTGATTTCATATTCGGCAATTGCTTGCCGGCAAGCACCACAAGGAGGAATAGGCTGTGTGAGTTTGTGTTTTTCCGAACGGGCGGTAATGGCCATACGCAATATTACATTATTAGGATAATTAGCACCTGCTGCATAAATAGCCACTCGTTCGGCACATAAACCCGAAGGATAAGCTGCATTCTCTTGATTATTACCCGTTACCACTATTCCGTTGTCCAATTCCAAAGCAGCACCCACCTTAAAATGGGAATAAGGAGCATAAGCCATCTCCCTAGCTGCGGCTGCTTTTTCCATTAAATTTTTGGCTTCCGGAGGAAGCTCATCAATCGATTCGTAAATATGTATTTCTGAAAATAATTGGATTTTCTTCACTATATATTATTTTTATTCTTCGGATGTGGCTCCGCTACCAAAAGCATCCAAGTTAAAACTCAAGGAAAAACGCATGGTATTATCCAAAGGGGTTTTTAACTTGTTGCTACTAAACAGGTAAGATACATCCAAAGTTAGATAGTTGTATTTAAAGCCTGCACCTATTGTAAAATATTTTCTATTTCCTTTGATTTCACTTTCATGAAAATAACCGGCACGTACGGCAAAGGCATCCATATAGCTGTATTCCGTACCTAGTGACCATTGAAATTCTTTCATCTCCTCACTAAATCCTCCCGGTGCGTCAGAGAAAGATTGAAAAACCCCTGTTAGCCAACTTACATTATCATCTTTTCCATCGATAATTTGCCCGTTGCTATCTCGTACGGGGGGAGTTGGAACAAGTAATTTATTAGTTTCGAAAGTCACTCCGATAGTATTATATTCATCCATTATAAAGTCAAAACCGGCTCCTAATTTTAAATTGGTAGGTAGAAAATCTCCATCATCATCTTTATAATAACGCATTTTCGGGCCTAAATTCTGAATGTTATAACCCAAACGGATTCTCCCTTGAAAATCGGTAAAATCAATAGGGGCAGATTGATAGTAACCAGAAAGATCAACAGCTACACTTTGAGCAGCACTCGCATCTTCATTCCCTGTTCCCAATTTCAAATCTGAATTGATGAAACGCATCGTTACCGCCATAGAAAAAGTTTCGGATAGTTTTAAAGCATAGGAACCGTCAATATAAAATTCATTAGGGTTTACCGTTCCGTTATAATTACCACCTTGATCATACAAATCTATCTCTCCCAAACCAAAATATTTTACGCTAATTCCAAAGGCGCTTCTATCATTTATTTTATTGTAATAATTTACAGTAAGTATTTTTATGTCATTTACCAACTGGCTCAAATAAGGAGTATAACTTAATGCCACACCCATTTTGTGATCCATATAAATATATTTAGAAGGATTCCAATATTGTGAGAAAGCATCGGCAGTAGTTGCCACTCCCATATCACCCATTCCCGAAGCACGTGCATCGGAAGAAATCAAAACAAATGGAACGGCAGTAGTGATTACTCGAGAATCTTCTTGGGCCTGAATCGTATGCAAAGAAATAATAGCAATTAATAGTAACAAAAAATTTTTCATCATCTGTGTTTTATTTTAAGGAATATCAAATTTACAATTTTATTATAATATGACAAGTTTTTCTATCTTTTTTGCTGATTTTCCGGTAGCGGTCCGGACATTCAACTTATATATATAAACTCCTTTGGCCAATTTATTCCCATAATTATCGGTACCGTCCCAACTTATATCCCGGGATAAAAAACCTGTGGTATATATCTGCTGACGATGACTCCAAACCAACTTTCCCGTAACAGTATATACTTGTATCATGACATCCAAATCTTCAAAAGGGTGATTATGGGTAAACCAAAATTCTGTGTAATTGACAAACGGATTTGGATAATTCAAGACTTTGTCTAATTCCAATTTTTCGGCAGAAACCACTCTGAAATTTAACTCCACAGAAGCCGAATTATTGTATACATCCCAAGCTTTTATTTTTATCGTATGCCAACCGGGTTCCAAATTTAACAAACGGTACTTCACCTTTCCTCTTTGATAGGTATCAGGATCAGCTTCATAAAAATCATTCAAAATAATGGTTTCATTAACATTATCATCCAAAACAGCAGTTAAATCATGCCCCACTCCGCCTATGGTATTTATGCCGTGTTCGTCCTCCAATTCCAAAAGCAAATACGGATTGGGATCGGTTATGTCTCCATCGGCAAAATCGGTAGTATTTAAATAAGCTTTGATGACAGGTGGAACATTGTCATTTTCGGCATTGGTATCCACCCCTCCGATCTTTATTGACTCGTTATAACCTGTTTTTTCAACCGGTGCATCTTCGCCATAAAAACTGATTCTTCCCGTGCCATAGGTAGTTTCTATATCACGAGGAACCACAAATTCGAAACTGAATTTCCCAGCGGTTACACTTGAATTACCTGTAAATATTTTTCTTCCCAATTTTTCAAAAACAACTATTTGTCCTTCATTGTCATTGTTTAATGTACTGCTTTGTATAAATTTATCATATACACGCGGATATACTTTTCCGTTAAATTGGCCAAGTAATTGACCGTTTTCATCCTGTACTTCCCCTTCTATTTTTACTCTTTGTAAAGCCCGTAAAGTATCCACCGGTTTACCATTTACTTTTGTCAATACAATACGAGGTTTCGGTATAGCCAAATCAAATCCGGGATCACCCAGGTAAGAAATCAAAAATTTAACGCTCGAATTTGTATTGTTTTTCGTTACCCGCAAAGCTTCCGCCGGATTATAATTAATACTTCCGTTTAGAACAGGATCCAAACCAAATAAATTTTTATAAAAAGCCGTATTCATTCCGTCTGCACTGCTGATCCAAATTTCTCTTACAGTAGTAACCAAGGCCAAAGCACCTCCTTCTTTGTTCCAAAGCATATGTTCTGAGGTTGTTTCTTCTGTCGGATTATCAAAACGTCCAAATTCACATGTCAATGTGGTAAAGAGCGGCAAACGGCTAAGATTCCGCATATTTTTCACATCTTCCCGCTCTAACATTCGTTCATGTGTCAATACCAATTCGTTCCCGTGCCCGATAAAACCGATTACCAAACTTCCTTTTTCAAAAAGATTCAATAAATCACGTTTTGCCTGAGGATAACGTGCCCCTCCGGGCGTTTGTTCCTGAACATAGGCATCCATATAAATTTTATTAATATTAAATTCGGGGTGATATTGACGTAAACCGGCAGCAATTTGTTGCTCTACATTGAGGATGAAATTATCACTGCTTTTATCCCAATCATCAGACCAAAGTGTGATATCGGTACGCCAGGGTTTCATCGATTTTTCAGAAAAATATACTTTGTATTTATTAATTAAAGTGGACGCTTCCTCCTCATCACGAACAATAAATCTTCCTACGGCAATATCCGGTTGCTCATAAGAAAACATATTGCCTTCATTAGTATCCATCAAAACAAAATAATCATCACTACAATAGGAATATACAAGGCTGAAATCATCCGGTGCCTGATATATGGGAACAATATTGGAATTTTCACCGTTGGATAATTCATACTCTGTCAAAAGTCCTTTATAATCAACAGAAGCATCGCCAAACATCAAAACATATTTAATCCGAGTCGAAATGGAGGAAGCATTGCGGTAAACATAACGAATAAAATTACGTATGGCAGCAATATCTTGACTTCCGGTGCCAAATTCGTTATAAATTTTTTCCAAATCCGCTACATAAGTCACCTGATTTCTATTGCGGTGCATCTCAGCCAATTCCTCTGCCTTTTGATGTAAAAAAGAGGGTGTGATAATCAACATTTCAGGCTCTTGATAATTTCCTTCGGACATAAATACCTCCCTGTGCAAATTCTGATTTTCCATTTTTATTTGTTCCGGCTTTTCCGGAATATAATAATCGTTTTTGTCCACCGCCAAGAATCTTTTTTTAGCTCCTTGCATAAATTTCAGTCCCAAATCAGAAGAAGAATTTTCTTTATATGCCGGATTATAAATATCCGTAATATCCCAAACCTGCTCAATATCTCCGGCATTACTTAATTGATATTCGCCGATTCCGGAAGAAAATTCGGCATCCAGATGATAAAAAACAAATTGTTTTCCTGTTCCTTTCAAAGCGCAATAGGCAGAAACATTGACATAATTCAAATAAAACCGGGCATCAAAATGTCCATAATCCAGGTATTGAATTGAAAAACTCAAATTTTCCGAATTTACAGTAGCATTACCTTCCAGCAATTCTTCATCTCCCACGGTAATATAACCTCCAAAACTCAAAGTACGTTGTCCCAACAACTGACCGTTTAATTCGGCTTTAAAAGCCGTTACTCCTTTATAATCCGTCGCTCCTTTTATTGCATAATGAACGGGTTTCGAAATTATGCGGTTGGGGAAATCAAACTCAATATTTTTAACAAAATCCGATGCAGGAAAAGGTTTCTCATAAAACTTTCTTCCCATTCGCGTAAAATTGGTTTCATCTTTCTCATAATATCGATAGGCCACATAATCCGTATAAATATCTGTTGGAGATCCCACAGGCTCTATATAACTCTGCATCCTTTTCCCTGCTCCGGGGCTTATTTTTATAAAATAGTAAAAATCATCCGTATAGATATTGAGGTTCGTATCGTTCTCTTCACTCCATTCCGGTCCTTGTGCATAAAAAAGGATATAGTCTCCGGCATCAAAACGCCCATCCGACTCTCCATAAATACGCACGGCCACCTCAGTTATATCTTCGGGAAAAGGAACATTATTTGGCAAGGGCATCAGCTTCGCACCGTTTCCAAATATTTTTATATTTCTCGGGTCTACTTGCGTCACATCAATCCCCAAATCTTTTAAAAAATTCCGGTCTAATTTATAAACTCCCGATTTTGAAATTTTAAAACGATACCATTCACCCGTTGCCCATTGGCTGTCATAAACAGCTTTTTTTTGTTTGGCTCTCTTTTCATTTTCATAAGAATACTCAATTTTAAAGGAGTCCAATTTATAATACATGCCTCCTTTTTTGACAATCGCATTGATACGTAATGAAGAAAGCCATTTCGCCCGGGCCTGCGCCGAATGAATTTCCGGTAGAAATCTTTCCTGAATATCTTTTAAATTCAAAGCAGTAATCCACTTTTTTTCTATGGGACTATATTTTAAAGAAGTCAATTTTACAGACACCGGATTCACCTTTCCATAATCCTCAAATACATCCGTAAAATAAACATTCTCACCGGTATATTCATAATGTCCGGGAGCAAATAATACAAGAGCATCTGGCCTTCCTTGAACAATATTTGCCGGAAAATTCCAATCAATCCGGTAAGACTTCTGTTGCGACAAAGACAAAAAAGTCTGTCCCAACAAAATCAATAAAAAGATTTTTCTCATAAATAAAAATAAACGCTATAAGCCAAAAAATATTTCTCCCCCAAGATAAGAAAATATTTATTATAAAGATGTATATAGGCTGTCACTTTCCATGTCAATTCTCCGGGAGGTGACCGGGCTTTCCATTATAGTTTTCTCGATTTTTGCCATAAAACCACAAAAACAAAGAGCTCCCATAGGTCGCTTTTGTCCTTTGGGTTTTATTTTGGCAAAAATCTTCAAAAAGCTGCCACTGCAATCCCTCAGCCAAAAATTCTTTTGAAAAATCTCTTATATTTACCAAAAATTAATGAAAGAATGTCTGAAAAATTCGAAAAAATAACCGAGAAAGATTCTTTATACAATGACTTGGAAAAAATGAGTGTTCATGAATTATTGGTCAATATAAATAACGAAGACAAAAAAGTTCCCTATGCCGTAGAAAAAGCCATTCCGCAAATAGAGAAATTGGTAGAAAAAACCGTAGATAAACTTTCCAAAGGAGGCCGGTTGTTTTACATAGGGGCAGGTACCAGCGGACGACTCGGCATACTGGATGCCAGTGAGTGTCCTCCAACTTTTGGAGTGGAAGACGATTTGGTAATAGGCTTGATAGCAGGTGGAGACAAAGCCATACGCAAAGCCGTTGAAGATGCAGAAGATTCGACTACGCAAGGCTGGGAAGATCTGCAAAAATTTCGTTTTACCGATAGAGATGTATTAATAGGAATCGCTGCCTCCGGCACTACTCCTTATGTGGTAAGCACCGTTAAAAAAGCCCGCAAAGCAGGCGCCGTTACAGGATGTATTACAATGAATCCCGGCAGTCCGTTGGAAAAAGCCGCAGAATATCCCGTAACCATAGTTGTAGGACCCGAATTTGTCACCGGTAGCAGCCGCATGAAAGCCGGAACTGCACAAAAATTAGTGTTAAATATGATTAGCACCTCCACTATGATTAAATTGGGAAGAGTAATTGGAAATAAAATGGTCGATATGCAACTTACCAATGCCAAACTTGTGGACCGGGGAACAAAAATGATTATGAAAGAAACCGGATTGGATTATGAAAAAGCAAAAAAATTATTACTTGAAGAAGGAAGCGTGCGCCTGGCTTTGAAAAAATATTTTAATAAATAAATGGTTGTAAACTACTAGTATCCCTCCAATATAAAACTATACTGCTATTTATAATATTTCGATGATCCCCCAATCTATACTTATAAGTTTGTTATAGGTAATTCTCCCTTTTATATATAATTAATAAAATCACCCAAAAGGGTGATAGTATTCCCTCCTTAAAGATGAGTATTTCCTTATTAATAGTTAATAATATTGTAATGTTAATTTCTTTTTCTCGAAAGAGCCGTAATAAAAATAATTAAATATAAAGTAAATATAAAGAAATAGATAACGGATAGTTATTTAATTTATTAATAAAGTGAAAAAGAACTTACACCAAAATCTATTTTAAAACAGTAATAAAATGAAACAACACCATAAGTAATCCTTTAAAAATAATCAACTAATCAAAACCATATCATTATGAAAAACATTACTTTATTATTTATTTTGATGCTATCTTTTAGCGTATTTTCTCAAAGAACTCTTTGGGAAGAAGATTTCGAATCCGATACTATCCCCACTGACTGGACAACCTGGAATGGTGGTGGAGGCAGCGGTACAACAGACTGGACTTTTGGTACAGGCGAATTCCCCTGGTCCGATTATGACTCATGGGATTTAGACAATAAAGCGGCGATCTTTAGTGATTTTACTCCGGATGAAGACAGCCATAATATTAGAATTCTGGCACGTACAGAAGAAGGAACAGATGCTACCGGGTTTACTAATTTAAAATTAGAGTTCGAATGTTCACTCAGAGTTTCCGGAAGTTACGGAGGAGGCAAATTATATGTCCTCGTAAGAGATGAAAGTGCCAATACATGGAGGTATATCGCCAGTTATACAAACGATATTTTGAGTGCAACCATCCAATTGGATTTGGAAGCCTTTATGAATACTTATCCCGGCATTGATCGGTCCAATATAAAAGTGGGTTTTATGTATGATGATCTGGGAAAAGGAATTACCTATGGAGCCGGTATCGGATGGGTTAAAATTACCGCAGATCCGCCTGAAAATGATACATGTATTAATGCAACCCATGTAGAATTGCCATTCTATGAAAATAAAGCCTTTTTATGGGGAACAACCAATAATGGAGGTATTGACGCTTGTGAATCCAATCATCCGGATGGTATTTGGTTCACTTTTACCCCTGAATACAGTTGGAAAATACGTATTGGGATTTTTCCTCTTTTAAGTCCTAATGTTGAAGTATATACCGGTTCTTGCAATAATTTAACTTGTGTTTCTATTGAGAAGAGCCAGGGTATAAATATATATGATACTTACTATTCTTTTGATGCGGTGGCCGGAACTCAATATTGGGTAAATATAAACAAAGACGGAATGACCGATTACTCTCAATTTACAAAGAATTTTTCTATTTCTATTAAGTATAAAGCACCTTCAAACGATTCTTGCTATGGGGCAACTTCTATTAATTTGCCCTATACTAATACCCAATCCTTCGATGGAACTACCAATAATGATGGATTTATTACCCTATGTAATCCCGGAATGAATGACGGTGTGTGGTATAAATTTTATGCTCGTGCAACCGCTGAAGTAATATTAAAAGCACAAGCCCCGCAGGTGGATTTGGAAATAGGCTTTTATAAGGTAAATGATCCTGCCCATTCATGTAGCAGTTTATCCTGCGCCGGTAGTGCGGATTCATTTGGAACAGGAAGTGAAGAAACTTTGGTCGCTAATGTAGTAGCTGGAAATTGGTATTATATCAATATCGGGCATTATTCATCTACTGATGATATACAAGAACAAGGGGATATGACTTTCAGTATGTATTATAGAGCTCCGGAAAACGATCTTTGTAGTAATGCTGTTGAGTTAACCTGTGGAATACAAGTCCATGGAACTACTGCCGGAGCGACAAATGATAATGCAAATCTATGTAATATTCAACAAACAGACATAGGAGTCTGGTATCATTTTATTTCCGAATTCGGAGGCATAGTTAATGTTGAAGTGACTGGTATATCAAATCAAAATCAGATAAAAAATCTTTCGGTATTTACAGGAAATTGTGGAAATTTAAACTGCCAATTCAATAACGAAGATGTTACACCTTATGTAGAATTTCAAACACAAATAGGGGCGGATTACTATTTTTATATTTCCACAGCTGTTGATGAAGTAACTGATTTCAACATTAATGTAAACTGTGTGGCTCCCGACAATGACGAAGCTGCCGGAGCATATGAAATAAATGTCAATCCGGCTGGAACTACATGTACAAATCCCACAATTGTATGGAATGCCAATGGAGTAACTGATTCATCTCCCATAAACGGTACGCCAAGTTGTGGTAATTATGCAGGAGGTGACTCATGGTATAAATTTATTTCTCCCGCCTCGGGGGGAATTAAAATAAACAGACCAAATAAAGGAGATTGGGGCTATTTAAGTTTTGCAATTTATGATAACCCCACCAGTACAACTCCAATTGTTTGCTCGTCCATTTCAGATGCTAGTACCGAAAGTAACGATATTACGGGATTGACTGCCGGAAATTATTATTGGTTAAGGATTTGGGAATGGAACAATAATGATTATGGCTCCGTAGGTATTTGTTTGGAAGAAGTATATACTTCGGGAATAGAAGATTTGGAAAAATTTGGATTTACCTATTATCCTAACCCTGCAAAAAATCTAATTACTGTTTCTGCCGAAGAAAAAATAAACCAAATTGATATTTACAATATAACGGGACAATTAATACTAAGCAAAACTATTTCTAATACTCAATCCACTATTGATATTTCAAATTTAAGAAAAGGAACTTATTTCATAAAAGTACAAATAGGAACACTTAATGGTACCTTTAAACTGATAAAGCTATAAACAACAGATAAGCTTTATTAAATTATTTAAAAGAGGCTGTTCAAATTAAGGGACAGCCTCTTTTATAATGAATAAGTTAAAATATGAAAATGTCCTTACGAATTTCCCTTCTCAAACTTTGGAGAGGTGACAACACACTTTTATTCCTGACACAGTGAGGAATTAATTTTTGAAGGGAGAGATTCCTTGCTTGTAAACTGGCTTCCTCGGAATTACATACAAAAAAACCTCACTGAAAAAATCAGTGAGGTTTTTAT
>Ga0256835_1000500_pt1 | contig 28996 bp, 22 predicted proteins | sample PIR30metaG_FD_185972 | JGI IMG/M metagenome (GOLD analysis project Ga0256835, IMG submission 185972) | Hydrothermal vent microbial communities from East Pacific Rise, Pacific Ocean - PIR-30 | ecosystem: Environmental > Aquatic > Marine > Hydrothermal vents | place: Pacific Ocean: East Pacific...
CCGTTTTTTTGATATTTCCAGCCCGAAGGTATATATATTTTATATCCCCAGTTAGGATCACTGACAGATCTTTTTGACAGGGCGGTTCTTTGAAAATTCTGTTTTGTTTTTTGGGGGGGATTTGTGCTTTTCCCCATCATCGGTTTACTGTTATCCGCGGTTTTTTGTTTTTGGTTAGTTGTTTTTGCAAAAACAAGATTTCTGGATTTACTGTAATCAGGTTTATTATTTTTGTCAGGTTCTATAAGTGTTAAGATTAACTTTCCCTCTTTGATTTTTGCCTCAAAAAAAAGAGATATCTTATCCCCTTTACATTCCCCTTCGGCTGTTTCCCCTTTTGATATCCCTTCGAGTTTGAAAATAGCTCCGGTTGAACTTGTCAGAGTCCCTTCAACCAATCCTCCTTTTTCCTGAGTAAGATTAAGTTTAACTATTGTCCCTTTTGAATTAATTTCATAATTCCCCGAAAAAGGGGTGTTTTTACCCGCCGAATCACAATAAGAGAGAAAGATAATAATTGATGTCAAAATCAGCAGGCGAACAAAAATCCCATCCTTTTTTGAATTTTTCTTCATATTGTAAACCTCCTTGTTAATTATTAATCCTAACAAAAACTTAAAATCGTGTAAACAGATTTAAAATACTATTTTAAATGATTTAAAAACAGATACGCTAATGCCCACTAATGTCCCGAAAAATTGACAAAATCTTTTTTCTTTGATTAAATAGAACAAGGAGGTTAATATGAGTGATATTGATATAAGTAAAAAAGCAAAAATGAAACCTATTACGGAGATTGCAAAAGAGTCGGGAGTGCCGGATGAATTTCTCGAATTATACGGAAAATATAAGGCGAAAGTTGACCTTAATATTTTCAAACGATTAAAAGACAAGAAAGATGGTAAATTGGTGCTTGTGTCAGCTATTACACCTACACCTGCGGGAGAGGGAAAAACCACGGTATCAATCGGTATATCAATGGCTCTGAATAAAATAGGGGTTAGATCGGCGGTTGCTTTGAGAGAACCTTCTATGGGTCCTCTTTTCGGAATAAAAGGGGGAGCAACCGGTGGAGGATATTCTCAGGTTTTACCCATGGAAGATATAAATATGCATTTTACCGGTGATATGCATGCTGTTACAACAGCTCATAATCTTTTAAGCGCATTGATTGATAATCATATATTCAGAAGAAAAAAACCGTATATAGATCCGAGAAGGATAAAATGGCCGAGAGTTATAGATATGAATGACAGAGGATTAAGATATATAGTGGCGGGTCTTGGTGGAAGAAAAAACGGGGTTCCGAGAGAAACGAATTTTCAAATAACCGCATCTTCCGAGATTATGGCAATACTGTGTCTTGCCGAAGATTATCCGAGTTTAAAGAATAAAATTTCAAATATATTAATCGGGTTTACCTATGACGGGGAGCCTGTTTTTGTAAAGGATTTAAAGGTTGAAGGGGCGATAGCTTCTGTTTTAAGAGATGCGCTCAAACCGAATCTTGTTCAAACCATGGAAAATACACCTGCATTTATTCACGGTGGACCTTTTGCAAATATAGCCCAAGGAACGAATTCAATAATTGCGACAAAGCTTGCGCTCAAACTCTTTGATATTGTTGTTACCGAGGCGGGATTCGGTTTTGATCTCGGGGCTGAAAAATATTTTGATATTGTATCAAGATATGCGGGGTTTCAACCTGAGGGCGTTGTTCTCGTTGCAACTGTAAGAGCTATTAAGATGCACGGAGGTAAAAAACTCAGAGAGATAAATCAACCTGATGTCGAGGCTGTTAAAAGAGGGGTTGTTAATCTTGAAAAACATATGGAAAACATCTCTAAATTCGGTTTGAAATCCGTTGTTGCAATCAACAGGTTTACCACTGATACTGAAGAAGAGATAGATATTATTAAGGATTTTATAGAGTTTAAAGGTTTTAAAGGGGTTGTTGTTGATTTTTGGGGGAAAGGTTCGGAAGGGGGGATTGAGATTGCAAATATAATAAATGAGGAGTGTAAAACACCTTCTCAATACAAACCTCTTTATGAATTGGATATCACAACGGAAAAAAAGATAGAGGTGATTGCCAAAGAGATCTATGGTTCAAAAGCAATAGACTTTACTCCGAGAGCAAAAAAGGATTTGAAAAAGATAAAAGAGCTTGGATTTGATAATCTTCCTGTTTGCATAGCTAAAACCCAGAAGTCTTTATCCGATAATCCGAAACTTCTCGGAAGACCTAAGGATTTTCTTGTAACTGTCAGGGAGATAAAGATTAACTCGGGTGCGGGATTCAATGTTCCTGTAACAGGTGAAATTCTCTTGATGCCCGGATTACCGAAAAATCCTTCTGCGGAAAGTATAGATTTAAACGATAACGGTGATATAGAGGGATTATTCTAAATCTCGGACAGCTTTTATTAATGATTCTTTTTTTATTATCTCTTTAAGGATATTTACAAGTTTATCTTCCGCCGACTCTTTTTCTTTATATAACTGTGATAATTCTTCTTTTATTTGAGTAATATCCATTGATTTCATTTTATCGGATTTATTTTTGTGAACTTTCTTCTTTTTCCCGTTTTTTTTCTGATTGTCAACCAATCTCATAAGGTCATTGATATTAATATTGAAAAAATGAGCCATTTTAACAATTGCATCTTTCTTAGGAAGATTATCCCCCCTTGTCCAACGATAAACTTTTGCAGGGTGGATATCAAGAAGCTCTGATAATCTTTGTTTTGTCATATTTGAATTTTTAATCGAAGCATTCAGGAATTCACTGAATGTATCATATTTATTAATATCAGTATAATCGAACATTGTTTCTCCTTGGGATTGTTATGTAAAAATCAAAGAAATGCTGGGGGCGGGACTCGAACCCGCACAGGCGCAAGGCCCGAGGGATTTTAAGTCCCTTGCGTCTACCAATTCCGCCACCCCAGCAAAGTCCTAATTTATATCAAAAATTTTAAAATTTTGCAAGAGCTGTATTTTTTTTATTAATAATCAAAACTTTCCAAATAATAGTAAAAAAACATGAAATAGGTCAAGGGAAAATTTTAGGATTGAATCTTAATGGCTTGAAGTATGGTTTATATTTTTATATAATAATTTTGTTATGAAAATGAATTTCCCTAATAAGTTAACTACGATAAGATTGTTTATTGCCCCTCTGTTTTTTATCTCGTTTTTATATTTTGGTAATATTGGTAAATTCATATCCCTTGTTATATTCGGAATAATAGAATTATCAGACCTTTTTGATGGTATAACGGCAAGACATTTTAAGCAGGTAACTGACTTCGGTAAGATTTTCGACCCTTTTGCGGATAGTCTTGCAAGATTTACCTATTTTATAACTTTTTTGACAGCCGGACTTATGCCCGGATGGATGGTGCTTATTATTTTTTACAGAGATTCTCTCGTAAGTGTTTTAAGATTAACAGCATCAATAAGAGGGGAGGTTGTAGCTGCAAGAAAAACCGGAAAAATAAAAGCCGAAGCTCAAGCTTTTGGTGTTTTGGCAATCCTTTTACTTTTTAATATAAAAATAATATTTAAAGTTAATTACAATTTTAATCTTGATACTGTAATTTATATAATATTCCTTATAATTACGATTGTTACTTTTTATTCTGCAATAGATTATACAATAGGGAATTTTCACCATATTAGGAAAATTAAAAAATAGAGGAGAAAAATGGAGACTCAATTAAACTGTATCCCGTGTTTCATAGATGATATTATCGGGGGAATAAATCTGATAGAAAAAGATGATAAAATAAAAAAAAGACTTGTTTCCGATATAATTAATTATTTTGCCGAAGAAGGAATTGATTATTCTAAAACCCCTTCATACTATATTACAAGGGTTCACAGAATAATAAAAAAATATTATGGTAAAGATAATCTTTTTAAAGATATAAGAGATAAATGTAATGAAGTGGGATTAAAATTAAGTGAAAAAATCGGTAAAGAATTGGCAACGGAAGATGAAATCAATAGGTTTAAAAAACTTGTAAAATGGGCGATTACCGGAAATGAGCTTGATTTTAGAACTGTTGGCACCGGTTATAATCTTACACTTGATGATTTTTACAATATTTTGTATAAAACATATGAAATCCCCCTTGATATTGATGAATCTGAAAAAATCCATGCTTTATTACCGAAAACAGATAAAATTCTCTATGTCCTTGATAATGTCGGAGAGATTGCATTTGATAAACTTTTAATAGAGTTTTTTGTAGAGAAGGGGAAAGAGGTAAGTGTTGTTTATAGAGGCGGGGCGATTACAAGCGATATAATTATTGAAGATCTTGATTTTGTGGGAATCTCGGATATGCAAGTAAAAACAGTTCTTGCGGGGCCGGATACTCTCGGAATCTCTTTTGAAGAGATGTCCGATGAACTTAAAAAAGAGATTGAGCAAGCTGATATGCTTATCTCGAAAGGGCAAGCAAACTATTATGAGTTTTCAAAACATTTTAAAGAGATAAACGGAGAAATAATAAATCTTTTAAGAACCAAATGTGATTTTGTATCAAAAAAATTCGGGAAATCCGGCAAACTCGGACTTGCCGTTATTTTAAGGGAAGAGTTTATATGATAGAGGTAAAATTATTGGGGATAACTCCCAATGCGGAACAAATTATTGAAGAGGCGGGAAGAACCGCTTATCTTTCATTTGATAAAAAAAGCGAATATCCCATCTTAAAACTCAAAAACAGCAGTGGCATAACTAAGATTATTTATACTGAAAAGGAGAGAGAATTTATAGAAAAAAGGGAGAATGATAAAATTGAATATTCCGAAGACAATTGGGATGTAGTGAAAAGATGGGAGAACTCGGCGGCAAAATTTATTGAGATGCTGATTAATTCGGGGCATCATTCTGTTCTTGAACACTCTTATGCAACATTCAGAATAAAAGGGGGCTCGAGAGCTTTTACACATCAGATAGTAAGACACAGGTTATCCTCTTTTACCCAACAATCACAAAGATATGTTGATGAAAAAGATTTTGAATATATAATTCCGGATTCAATTGAAGAAAATGAAGCCGCAAAACGGATTTTCATCGAATTTATGGCAACTGCAAAAGACACATATCATAAATTAAGAGAATTAAATGTGAAAAGGGAAGATGCAAGATTTGTTTTACCTAATGCGACTGAAAGTGAAATAGTGATAAGTGCTAATTTCAGAGAGTGGAGACATATATTTGAACTCAGAGGACACCCGACGGCTCAGTGGGAAATCAGGAAAATCATAATTGAGATATATAAAATATTGAGAAATGAAGCCCGTTCGGTATTTTTTGATTTTAAGTATGATAAAGAGAAAGGAACACTTGTTAAGAAGAATAGGTATTAAAAAACTCATTGTTTTCTTTTTGTTTTCAATAATATTCAGTATCAACCTATATTCTCGAATTACGATAAAAAAAGCAAATAGGGTTAATAAGATACTTTCAAATCTGCAACAAAAAAAGATATCCGGTAAACGAATAATTATAAAAGATGATGAATTCAACTCCTATTTCCAATATTTCAATAAAGTTGTTTTTTCCCCCGAGGTGAAGTTTGTTAGGGTGAAATTTTATGAAAACCTTATAAAGATGAGGCTTATATATCAATTTAATAAAAAAAACACCATCAGTTTGTTAAAATTTTTCGGAGATTCCACTGTTGAGGTCAAAGGGGACTTTTCAATAGAAAATATTAAAAAGGGGTGTTTTAAAGTTAATATTATCAAACTTTATCTCAATGATGCTCCCGTAAATAATAAGATTGTAAGAGTCCTTTTGCAATCTCTCGGGCAAGAGTATCTTTCATATTCTGACGGATATTGCCCGAATTATAATATTAATAAAATTATTGTTAAAAAAGGGGAAATTTTACTTATTACCTATTAGGTAGGTTTTTTTAAAAAATCATCAAATATAATAATAGATGCTTCAATTATCCTTTTTATGGTTTTGTCATTCGTATAATAGCCTGATGATTCGGTTGTTTTTTGCCTTATTATGAGGATTTCAACATCTTTTTCCGCTTTTTTTGCTTTGAGAGTTAGAGGAACATTTATCTTGTTCAATCTTTCCACAATAGCATTTTTTTGTTTTTGAAATTTATCTATTAAACCAAACTCTTTTTTAGCTACTATTACAGCGTAAAAATAGGGATATAATTTGTCTTGAACACTATTCATGGAAATTTGATATTGGATTGCAATGAAACCCTTAATGGGTTTATCTTTTACTTTTAATAAAAGCTTTGCATCAAGGGGGACATATTTATCTTTGTTTTCTTCAAGATGAAATTGAGGCTCTATAAAATATCTGTCACCCCATTTTTTCATAATATAATCATTTGTTGACATGAGGATTTCAAGTTTTTTTCTGAACCCTATGGGTGTCCATATACTGCGATTCCCCGATCCGTAAACAACAAAACCTATGACTACAATATCAATATAAAGAGGTAATAAAAGAGAGTTTTTAGATTCCGTGAGTATTGGAAAGATGAACATTGTTATAAAAAAAACGATGAAAATGTATAGAAATGCGGAGCCTTTCTTTGTGCTTACGCCCGATATCTTTCTTACTCTCCTGTAGGCCTCCCTAATCTCTTCCATATTAGTGCTCTCCCATTTTAACTTATCACCCTCAAACTCTTTCGTAACATTTATCTTTCTTACCCAATTAAAAAAGATAAAAAAAAGAAGAAGAATCAGACTCAGGATAAACGGGAAAGTTTTTTCATTCGTTTGCAGATAAAATACTGTTGAGATTAATATCATATCAAAGAAAAATCTGAAAACTATGTTTAATTTCGGAAACAATAAAAAATCATTTTCCTGTAATTTCATTATAACCTCTCGTTTTCCAATACAAAGGACATGCACCTGTGCACATCTCTTTGTATTCACAATTTTTACATATTTCCGGTAAATAGTCCATCTCCCTGAAAGAGACAGCTTTTTCGGAAAACCATATCTTTTTAAAATCTTGTTTAAGCCAATTTCCAACCCTTTCGGGATAACTTGAGCAGGGGTTTATATATCCTTCCGGATCAATACTCACAAGCCCGTGGCATGCAGCGCAACTCTTGGAACCAAGCCCCTTTGAAATAGGGTTATATATACAATACGGAAGAGGTGAATACCAGATAAACTCTATTCCGTGTTTATCGGCATTCATCTTTATCTCATCAATAATATCTCCTATTTCAGTATAATCAAGCCATAGCTCCCGATGTTTTTTTGCTGTTCCCACAGGGATAATTATATTCGCAGAAAATTTTTTAAGCCCGATGCTTTTTGCAAATTCCGGATAATCAAACATGGATCTGAAATTATATCTGTTGATTGTGGTATTTGTGTGGACATATATCTTTTGAGAAATAAGATTTTTAATCCCTTGAACTGTTTTATCGAATGATTTTGAGTTGGTCAGGAAATTATGAATCTCTCTTTCAGGGGATTCAAGGCTTATCTGAGCACTTCTTAAACCCGCTTTTTTCAGTGATTTGACTTTATCCTCTGTCAGCAAGGTTCCATTGGATATAAGATTTACTTTTAAACCTATTGATACCGAATATCTCATTAACTCTTCCAAATCATCTCTTAGAACAGGCTCCCCTCCGGTAAAACTGATGAAAGGAACTTTTGCTTCTGTTTTTAATTTCAGAATAATTTTTTTCGCTTTTTTCGTGCTCATCTCCTTTGTATCATATCTTTCAAGATAGCAAAAGTTACATCTGAGATTACATCTGTGTGTTATTGCGAATTCCGAGAGGACGGGATATGTATAAAACCCTTTTTTAAATTCCTGAAACTCTATTCCCGCCGTTTTCTCTTCATCAAGCTCCTCTTTCATCAAAGAGATTATTGAAGTTAAAAATTCGAACAGCTCGATTTTTGTTTTTTCAGGTTCAGCACTTCTGTCTATTATCTCTTTAAAATTATCGGTTTTATAGAGATGATTCAATAGTTTTATTCCGGACTCATTTAAAGAGTAAACTTGATTAGGGGGGATGATTATTGTTTTATCCTCTTCTCTGATATAGATTTTATCTTTTATATCAAGAAAAATCTCTTTAAGGGTTTCTTCACTTATTTTATTATCCAAGAGTTCTCCTTTTTATTAATTTTTTAATTATAAACATTAATATCAGCATGGTCAAGGTATATATATTCTCCCCTAAAAATCGAGTAAGAGGTTCTAAAGCTAAGACTGGTCGGAGGATTGCTTGACAAAAGAATAAGAAAACCTTAAAATATTATCAAAGTTAAAAACATGGAGGTTTAAATATGTTAAGTGAATTTAAGAAGTTTCTAATTAAGGGGAATGCCGTTGATATGGCGGTAGGTTTTATGTTTGGAGCTGCATTTGCAAGTATAGTGAAATCATTGGTGAATAACTTGATTATGCCCCCTATAGGTTTGCTCCTCGGTAAGGTTGATTTTTCAAACCTTTTTATCGCTTTGGACGGTAAAAAATACGAAAGTCTTGCGGCTTTGGATAAAGCGGGAGCACCCGCCATTAAATACGGTCTGTTTATTAATGATATAATCTCTTTTATAATCTTAGGTTTTATCATTTTTATTATGGTAAAGATGATAAATTCGCTTCAAAAGAAAGAGGAAGAATCACCTGTTACACCGACAACAAAAGTATGCCCTGAATGTGCAATGGAGATACCCGTTGAAGCCAAAACATGCCCTTATTGCAATACAAAATTATAAGTTAAATAAATATTAAATTTCTTAAAAAATACTAAAAAAAATATTTTTAACTGTTTTCTAAGAATATAAAATGGCTGAACTATTATTTAGAAAAGCGCTTAAGTATAGAATAAACAATGTCTATACTGCTTTTATTATTATATTAAGACTTTCTGAAATAGAACTGATGAAAGGAAATTTTAATGAAGCTTTAAGGTGGCTTAAAAGTATTGAAAATCTTGTAAAATCAAATTCGGAAATGACTCAAATAATAAATGAAAAAAAGAAAGTAATAAATAATTTGAAAATTAGACGAACTTTCAACATCCGAAAGCATAAACAACTGAAACAATAAATTGATGATATTATATAAAGTGAAAAATAAAAGTATGATGTTAAACGGATAAATTAAAAATAGTAATATTATAAAAATAATAGATCATCAGTTAAAAGCCATTGTTTCCTTTTATTTTAGGATGATACAAGCTTTTTGAAACCGCGACGGAAATGATTTGATACTATACTTACATCTCCTCCTTAATATTTTTATCTTAATGTTTGAACATGGAAATCACCTTTTTATATCAATCCAATCAGGCCATGTTTTAAGTTTTTTAGCATTCTTTACCTCTTGATTTAAAATCTCTATCGCTTTTAAAAGTTGATTATCCTTTCCTTTAACCAAATTACCGAGTTTATACGAGATTTTTATATCGGGGGGACAACCATGGTGCTCCATATTTATAAATTTACCATTATTTACATACCAACCTCTGAAAGGCATTCTGACATAGGTGCCGTCAATTAAAAACACGGCTCCCGTTGAAATAACCGCTCCGAAGGTTTGTTCCCCTATGAGTTTGCCTCTTTTCAGAGTTCTTATGGACCAAGGGAAAATCTCAGCATTTGAGTATGAATTCTCATTTATTAAAACAACTATGGGCTTAGGCCAATTAAAAAGGACTCTTCTCCCCTGCGGATAACCTTTGCCTCCGTCTCTCGGAATTGTAATCGCATGCTGTCTTGTCATAAGCATTGAAAGAAGCATATCGGTTATCCAGCCTCCCCCATTGTTTCTAACATCTATAATTAATCCATCTTTACCGTGCGCCACAGAATAAAGCTCTTTTTCAAACTCTCTTGCATTGGGTGTTCCCATGCTTCTTATATGGATATATGTTAATCTGCCGTTTGTAAGTTTTTCAACGAGAGCTCTCCTCATCTCAACCATATTTTTATAGATAATTGTTTTAAGGGCATAATAATTAACAGGCCTTATTATAATCTCTTTTTCCTCTTTATCCCTTTTAATAGTAAGTAGGGTTTCTTTTCCCGCAGTATCTTCAAAAAGTTTGTATATATTCGTGTTTTTAAATATCTTATGATTGTTTACCGCAAGAATAATATCTTCCTTATGAAGTTTTGATATCTCTCTGTCAGCAGGTCCGTATTTCAGTATTTTATGAATTTTAATTCCTTCCCCTTTGTAATGGGGGCAAAATCTGACTCCGAGATACCCCGTGTTAACCTGATTTTTTCCTCCGAACGATCTTATCCCTTGATGCGATGAGTTAAGTTCTCCCAAAAGCATTGTAAAAACATAGTTAAAATCATTCGTTGTCCTTGTTCTGATTGCCCATGGTTTATAATAATCTCCGTCTTTTACCCAATTGGTTCCGTGAAAATTTTTATCATAAAAATAATTATAAAGTGTTCTCCACCCCTCATTATATTTTTGCAGATTTTCAAGAGGTTTATTAATAATGATTTTTGCTTTGAAAGGGATTGTTTTATATCCCGAGCCTGAGCTTGAAATCTTTCCGAATGTGCCCGTTGAAGTTCTGAAATATATCATTTTCCCCTTTTTCGACCAAACAATATCTCCTCCGATTTTACCGCTTTTTATAAGTTGTTTAAGTTTTTTACCGTCCCATCGGACAGAATAAAGATTCTCCCCTTTTGAATTTTTGCCGATAAATGCCACTGTTTTACTATCGGGGGAAACAGCTATACCGTATTCAGTTCCCATGAGAGTTGTAACTTGCCTTATTCTATTATGGATATTCTCAAAATCTATTCTAACGGGTCTGACCCCGTTTTTGGGTTTTTGCCTTTTTGCAAGTTCAAATTCATTGGCTTTTTTTAATTCATACTCATTCATCTCATCATATTTTTTCTGTAAAAATACCATATAGACATTAACATTATTATTTACATCCTGCCTTGAAGCATATTCCCCCCTTTTTGAAATAAAAAACAGTTTTTTACCGTCTTTTGAAAAAACAGGGTTCGTGTCTTCGTCGGGGAATTTTGTAATATTATGGGGTTTACCTCCCGAAGAGGAGATTATATATATGTCAAGATTAAAATCATTATCATTTTGGGAATACGCTATCCATCTTGAATCGGGGGACCAACCGTAATCAAGTTCACTCCATCCTCTGACAATTGTGTTTTCCTTTCCTGTCTTTATATCTTTTATTATAAGGTCTCCCTTATCTCTTATAAAAGATAGTTTTGTTCCGTCGGGTGAGATTTTCATTCCGAATTCATCTTCGGGAGTTGAAGTGATTTTCTCAAATTTAAGTTTTAAAGATTCGGAAAGATTTGTTCTGTTTTTATCAATTGAATAAACTTTGTAAATATCATAGTTTCCCGATTTATCCGAATTAAAATAAAGAGTTTTCCCGTCTTTTGACCAACATATATCTTTTGTTCTGAAAGAATCATCTGTTATTCTGTTTACCCTTTTATATTTTTCGCTTAGGACAAAAACTTTTCCTCTGACAATAAAAGCAATCTCATCTCCGTTCGGAGAAAGCTCCATGGTTTCAGCTCTTGAACCGTATGTCTTTTTGATGACAGCAGGATCTTTATAATCCGCGGGAGCATATATATTGATTTTTTCAGGTTTTCCTCCGTCCGTTATTTTATAAAGGGAATTTTTATATTCAAAAACAATAAGATTCTTGTTTCTTGCAATCGAAGGATATCTTACCATACCCTCCTTAAAAAATGTCATTTGTTTTATTTTACCGGTGGATAACTCCATTTTGTAAATATTAAAAACACTATTCTTATCTCTGTCTGACACAAAGTAAATGAATTTATCATCCTTTGAAAACAGAGGCCATTTATCATTTCCTTTAAAATTTGTTAATTGTTTGAATGTTTTATCTTTAATATTATAAGAAAAAATATCTATATTGGCTGTCCCTCTGTATCTTTTTCTTAATTCGGGAGCTGTTCCCCTGTTAAAAATAACAATATTCCCGTTGTGAGAAATTTTCCCCTGTTTTGAAAGTTCGGGAACAAAAGGAAACGGTGTTCCACCTGATACAGGGACCTTGTTTATATTTATATTCCTGTAAAAATGATGAAGCTTTCCGTTTGTATGATATATGATATATTTACCGTCGGGACCCCAATCATTAACATAATCGGAGGAATCTCTGAATGTAAGCTGTTTCGGCATCCCACCATCCGCACTCATTATGTAAACATCAAAATTACCGTTTCTGTTTGAAGAAAAAGCTATATATTTGCCGCAAGGTGAAAACACCGGATTTATCTCAATTCCCGTGCTATCGGTTAATCTGAGAGCTCTTCCCCCTTCCGAGCTTACTTTCCAAAGATCTCCGTTATATGAAAATACAATATATTCTCCATTATTTGACACAGTCGGAGTTCTCGGAAGTGATATAGGCTGAGCCGCATAAATAAAAGAGATAAAAACAAAGATACTCAAGATAAAAACCATTTTTTTCATGAATTATTCTCCTCCATATTAATCTATGTTATACGAAATAATGTCCGTAATAGTTTATATGATAATTAAAAAAACATATTAAACTCAAAAATTATTCAAACTCAAAAAACCGTTTATAACTATTAAAACTCTCTTTTATAATTTTTTCTTTAAAAAGATAATCCTTATGGAAAAAAAGCACCTGCATTATATTATTTGAGTTTTCATCAACGCTTGTTCTAAGTGAGTCAGCCGAAGGATTGCCGAAAGCCCCTGTTTCATCCGATAAAACTATTTTACCTCTGAAATTTAAAATATCTTTCCTTATACCTTGATAATTATCTTTTTCTCCGCCGATTTTTATTATTATATCCCCTTTTATTTTATCCGTGTCATAGAGACCATAGCTAATCTGATATTTTAATGATAGAAGATTTGTTAAATCAACGATAGGATTAACCTTAGGAAAATCCAACCCTTTTTTAATTCTTCTCCAAAGAGCTTCCGATGATGGTCTGTGTTTAGTGGGATCTATTTTAAAAGATTTGTAGAGTTTTCTCGAGGACTGATAACCTTCGGGAAGATTCTCAATATAATCGGATTTTATCCTGATAATCTCTCTTTTTATAAATTCATATAAACTGTTTTTATCCTTTAATTCAATGTTTTTATACAGATTTATCCCGACGGTTAAATCGGGAGCTAACCTATTTTCTTTTATTATTTTATCTTTCATCTTTATATGATTTATTTAAAAGATAGATTGAAAAAACAAGATAAACAACCCCTTTTAGCAGTAATCTGGATGAAACAACCTCCTTAAATCCGTAAAAGTATGAACTGATATTCAGCCCTTTTATAAGAATTAATCCAGACAGAATAGTATAAAAGCCTATTATTGTGATTAATCCTATGGTTGATAATTTTCTTAATCTCGGAAATATGATTGATAAGGATAAAATTATCTCAAAAACGGGGATAAGATAACTTAAAATAATGGATATGATATTTTCGGAAATACCCGAATCAATAAGATTTGTCAGAAAAACAGAGTGATTGATTATATGAAATATCCCCGAATACAAAAAAGAACTGGTTAAAAAGATTATAGAGATAATAATTGCAAATATTTCGGTTAATTTTCTGCCGGATTTAATTGTTTTATCATCAAACATAAAAAATGATATATTTTTTATACTATAAAATCAAGCATTTTTTTCCTCCATGGAAATCGAGTAAGATTTTCTCTATACTAATATAACTCCGATTAATGATTATTCTCCGTTTAATGTATCATATACGGCTTTCCCTATCGTTTCTATCGTATAGGGTTTTCTTATATATCTTTTTACCCCGAGTTTCTGAGCTTCAAGAACATGATCCTTGGCTGAATAACCGCTAACTATAATTGTCTTTAAATCGGGTTTTATCTTCTTAATCCTTTTATATGTTTCAAGCCCCCCTATTCCCGAGACCATTATCATATCAAGTAAAACCAAATCAACATCTTCTCCTTTTATATATTCTAAAGCTTCCTCTCCGCTTGAAACTGTTTCTACTGTATAATGCAAATCTCTTAATATCTCATAAGCGATTGTTCTTTGCTCTTCCTCATCATCTACAATGAGTATTTTTTCTCTCTTTCCGGTAATATTATCTATATTTTCCATTGTTTTTTCTTTTATATCCTTTTTTTCCGCGGGAAAATAAATTCTGAATTCTGAACATTCATCCTCTTTACTTCTGACTTCTATCGCTCCGTTATGATCATCAACCGTTCCCTTAACAACCATCATTCCCAAACCTGTTCCACTCCTTCCCATAACTTTCTTTGAATAAAAAGGCTCAAATATTTTAGGCAAATCCTGTTCTGAAATTCCTGTTCCATTATCAGATATTACAAGCTCAATAAAATCTCCTTTCAACGGAGTCGCATACTCTTTTATCTTCTTGTTTTTGAATTTTTTGTTTTTTGTAGTGATATTTATTCTACCTTTATCCTTAATAGCTTCAAATCCGTTTTTAACAAGGTTCATGATTGTTTTATACAGGTGAATTTTCGAGCCCAGAATATTGTATAGGTTTTTGTCAAGATTAGTTTTAACCATTATCTTCGGATATCTTTTCATTAAATCTTTAAATTCGGGGCTATTTAGATATTCTTCTATAATGGAATTGATATTTAAAATTTTTAAGCTTTTCACCCCTTTACCGCTCAAAGTTAAGAGATCTTGGACAATATTAGCCGCTCTTATTCCCGATTCCTTCATGTTCCTTATATATTTTCTTATTTTTTCATTCTCTTTGTTATCGGGCAGAAGTTTAAGAACATAGTCCGGATATGATACTATTCCCATTAGAACATTATTAAGGTCATGTGCGACAGCGGAAGCTAATTTACCGATTGCTTCGAGTTTTAAGGATTGATGAAGCTTGTATTCCAAAATGGCTTTCTCCTCCTCCTCTTTTTTCTTTTGCAGATACAAATCATCAAGGTCGGCTTTAATTATAGCTATTGCCTCGTATATCTGATAAAAAGGGTGGGAATCGTCCTTTTTATATTTATCATCAATCCCTATTTCCTCCCAATCAATCTCTCCGAGAAACTGTAAAAATTCGTCAACATATATTTGGATGTCTTGAGAAAGCCGCCCTTTCTTAAAAAAATTTACTTTTTTCGATTTGAGGATTTTATCAGTTGAAATATATTTAAGTGCGGAATTCAGATCCTTTTCTCTTTTAATTGGAAATCTTATAAAAGCGGAACTTAAATATAGGAATATATTTAACCTATTACTTATGTTATAAAAAACATAAGATTTAAACGGATATTTATCGTAAAATTTATTTAATTTTGTTAAATAGTATTTTTTTGATTCTCGGTTTGTTTGAAAATTTCCATAATTAACAACAATATGATAATTCCCGATTTTATCCGTAAAATGTGCTTTAACAATCTTTTCTGTTATTGCGAATACAGGGTCAACACTGTTTTTTTTGAATAAACCCGAAGGAATTATATGGAGTATATTATTGTTGATTATCTCAAATACAACCGAGAAATCATCTGTTTCCAATTTCCATTCAGGTTCTCTTATCACTCTTTGTTTGGTTTTATTCCTCTTTGGAAACATATCTTTTGTTTTTAATATTTTCGTGGCGAATTCTATAGCTTCCGAATAATTTTTAACAAGAAAAACAGGAAATGGGGAAATATTCAATTTTTTCACAAGTTTTATATTAAAACTAAGATAAGGTGATACATTGTAAAATATCAATGCTTTCATATTTTCCTTATTAAGATTTTTCATAAAGTTCGTATAATATTTTCTCGCTTCATATGTAGGATTTATTATCTTTTCGAAATTTTCCATATAAACAAAATGTTTATCTTTAAAATTCTCTTTAATAATTTTAAGTGCTAATCCGAGAGATTCTATTAATCCTTCTATTGTCCCTTTTCCCACTCCCTCTCCATGAAGAATGTTTCCCCCGATTATTTTATATGAAACACTATAACCTTCATTACACTTTATATTTTCCCATTCGGGTTTTGTTATTATTCTCAACCCTGTTATCGGACAAGTTTTAACAACTTTTTCACTCATTTAAACACCCTTTTTTAAACATATAACCCATAATAAATTATAAGCATATAAAACAATAAAATCAAATATATTAATTTTTACCACTTGTATTATGAAAAAGGTTGGTAAGATTTATTTTTACATCCGATTTTTTACTGATATATTTTGCTCTTTTTTCAGCTTCCTTTATTTTCGAATGAAAAAACTGATTATCTTTGCCAAGTTTTCCGAAAGCCCCGAGATTCTGGAGAATCCTTATGAAAGCGGCTGTCCAAAATACCTGTTTGTCAAGATTCTTAAAATTGTCCAGTGTGAAAAAATAATCTACAAGAGAGTTAATTATTTTTTCATCGAAAGGGATATATGAATCAAATACAAGTGAAGCAAGGTCATAAACAATGGGGCCTAATCTCATGGTTTGAAAATCTATTATCCTTAACTCATTATTTTTATTAACCAGAATATTTGTGGATTGATAATCCCTATGAATTATTGAAAGAGGGTGTTTTTTAAACTCCGTATGTATTTTTTCCGTAAGATTCTCTATCTCTTTTTCCGATAGTTTTTTATAATAGTGATTATTAAAATAATTTATATCAAACTTTATATTTTCCAAATCAAAGTAAGCTGTTTGATATAAAGATTCTTTAGGAAATGTTTTAATATCCGTTTTTGAAAGTTCATGAATACAATCAATGGCTTTTTTATAATATTCCATAGGAAATTCATTCTCTTTTTTGTATCTGTTTACAATATCAAGAAGAGAAGTTCTACCTCCGTCTTCCATTAAAACCCATTCTTTCGAATTTTCTATTATCTTTGGAATAGGATATTCTTTATCTTGGAAAAAATGGGAAACAGCGGATATACTCTTTATCTCTTCAGGTTTGGAGAAAATTATGATTCTGGAGTCTTTGTCTGTCTCAACCCTAAATATCCTTTTATCCGAGCCTCCCTGAAATGTTTTCTCTATATTCCTGATTTTTTCCCCGAACTTATCTTTAATAGTATTAAAAGCAATATATTCTTTTCTCCCCTCTTCCAAAGATTCTATTGTTCCGAGATCTCTCCAATAATTCTCTGTTTCTATTACTCCGATTTTCCCCCCTTTTTTAATTATATGGCTATAAATACTGATGATACTGATTTTTTTTTCTCTGTGCTCTTTAAGATAATCATCAAAATAATCAAATATTTTATTATTGATTATATGGATTCCCGTGAAAGTTCCTGTTTTCTTTTTTTTATCATTATTCGGTGGACTTTCGGAAAATCCCAAAACTCTGTTTTTTGAATAATAAACCCCCCTTTTATCATCTTTATTTTCAAATAGAACAAGAGAGGATATCGATCCATTTTTTTTATGCTGCGCTATAAACTTCTTTATATCACTGAAAATCATTATATCGGAATTGATTAGGATAAATTCACTACAATCCATAAGGAAATCTCTTGCATTGTATAGACCTCCTCCTGTTCCGAGAATCTCTTTTTCAAAATAAAATTTCCATTTTATTTCCGGATATTTTTTTTCCAAATAATGTTTTATCTTATCCCCTTTATAATGAAGATTAACAGCAATCTCATCTATTTCAGCATTTAAAAGATTATTAATAATTATATCTATAATCTTGGTGGAATTTGCTATGGTAACAAGAGGTTTCGGAATAGTGCGGGTTATCCCTTTTAACCTTGTTCCGAAACCTGCTGCAAGAATCATAGCTTTCGTTTTTTTAATGGCAATCATAATATTATTATACCCTTTAAATAAATAAATTTAAATGTAAAAGAATAAAAAATAAAAGGTGTAGGTAAATAATGGTTTCCCTAAAATCAAGGAAGGAGTGTGGCAAGAACGGAAGAAACTATTAAGGGATAATACGGGAATTGATTGATCTATGCAACCAAGTGTCTAATTTATAGGTTAAGAGCTGTGTAACCGGAAAAAACAAGGTAAATGGGTTTCAGCGCGGAGAGCATTAGTCATTATAACTCATGTATGGTTCCATTATTATTGTGGTTTATGCTATATATCCCTCCGTAAACGATTTTCTATCATTAAAATCTCCCTGATTTTATTTTATTATGATAGTCTGTTATATCTCCTTATGCAAACACTCGCACATTCCACAATACTCTACCCTCGGCACAACTCAAAAAGAAGCCAAGAACCAAAAGCATAAAACATCTAAGACATCTTTTGGCTTTTATAACTCGTCATTCATGATTTTTACCCGCTACTCCGATTGTTAATTATTAAGTAATAATAATTTTTGTCGAACGAGAGTATCTATATTTTTTTCATCAGCTCGGGGATTATTTTATTCAAATCTCCGACAAAACCATAAGTTGCTATATCGAATATGGGAGCTTCGGGGTCAGAATTAATCGCTATTATGATATCGCTTGAGCGCATTCCTACCTGATGTTGAATCGCTCCGGAGATTCCGCAAGCAATATATACTTTTGGCGCAACGGTTGTTCCTGTCTGACCTACCTGATGAGGATACGATATCCATCCCGCATCAACTACTGCTCTTGATGCACCTACTGCCGCTCCGAGTTTTTTCGCAAAATCATATATGAGTTTAAGATTTTCCTTACTTCCCACACCTCTTCCGGCTGACACAATAACTTCGGCTTCATGAAGATTGACCTCTTCTTCCGATAAAATAACAGCTTCCTTTATTATCTTGGATAATTTAAAAGTTGTGGTGTCAAAATCAAACTTTTTAATCTCACCGTTTTTTTCGGTTTCCTGAGGCACAGGCATAACTCTCGGTCTGATTGTTGCAATCTGAGGTCTGTGATTCGGGGTAAGGATGGTTGCCATAATATTACCGCCGAAAGCAGGCCTTGTCTGGAGAAGATTTCCAGTTTCATTATCAATATCAAGCTCCGTGCAATCGGCTGTAAGCCCTGTCTTTATCGTAGCTGCAACTCTCGGAAGAAGCGCGCGACCTACGGCGGATGCTCCCCCTATGAAAACTTCGGGTTTTACCTCTTCAATAAGTTTTCCGAGTGCTTCGGCATATAATTCATCATTAAAATGGAAAAGGGATTCATCCTCTATATAATAGACAATATCAGCGCCATGATTTATCATTGTTTTGGCGTGTTTTTCAAGCTCTTTTCCTCCGATTAAAACAGAGGAGAGTTTTACCCCTCTTTTATCCGCAATCTCTCTTCCCACCGAAAGCATCTCAAGAGCCACTTTTGAAAGTTCACCTTCATTTATCTCTCCGAATGTTAAAACACCCGAATAATCATCTTTATCAATTTCCACGGAGGATTCCCCTCTTTTCATCTCTATTGCATCAAAAGGGCATGCATCAACACATGCTCCGCAGAGTGTGCATTTTTCTTCGTCTATCTCAGCTATCCCTTCATCATTTATCTTGATTGCATCAAAAGGGCATGCTCCTACGCAGACACCGCAACCTGTGCATTGTTCCTCTATTACCAAAATTCCGGTTAATCCCATTTTATCACCTATACTATTTTTAATTCTTTTAATTTACCGAAAAGTATTTCGGATAGTTCTTCAGCTTCCCCTTCAAACTTTTCCCCTCCCTCTTTCTTAGGGGGAGAAAAAACTTTTTTAACCTGAGTGGGTGAACCCTGCAAACCTATTCTATTTTCATCCGCATTAATATCATTTGCCGTAAAAACAGTGGGTTCGAATTTTTTCGCTTTCATCTTTCCCCTTAATGAGGGTAATCTGGGTTCATTAATCTCCTTTACGACAGTTAATACAACAGGAAGTTCACTCTCTACAATATCATAACCATAATCCGTCAATCTTTCCGCAACCATTTTATTATCTTTTATCTCAACTATCTTTTTGACATAAGTGATTTGAGGATAGCCAAACCAAGAGGCAATCCCCGGACCTACCTGACCCGTATCTCCGTCAATAGCCTGTTTTCCCGCAAGAATAATTCCGATATCTCCCATCTTTTCGATGGCTTTATAAAGAGAGTAAGAGGTGGCAAGTGTATCCGCTCCCGCAAATGCTCTGTCTGAAACCAATATCCCTTCATCCGCTCCCATTGCGATAACATCTCTTAATGCCTCTTTTGCTTGGGGAGGTCCCATTGTTATTGCGATAACCTTAGTGTCTCCCCCGATTTTTTCTTTGATTTTCAAACCTTCTTCAACAGCATAAAGATCAAAGGGGTTAACAATGGACTCAACTCCCTCTCTTATCAAAGTCCCTTTTTCAAGATCCCATTTTACTTCGGTTGTATTTGGGACCTGTTTTATACAAACGAATATATTCATTTTATCCTCTTAATTATTTGTGATGCGATGATATTTCTCATAATCTGATTTGTTCCTTCGTAAATCTGAGTTATTTTCGCATCTCTCATCATTTTTTCAACAGGATACTCTTTCATATATCCGTATCCTCCGAAAACCTGAACAGCATCAGTTGTTACCTGCATTGCAACATCTGAAGCATAAGCTTTTGCCATGGCCGTTATATCAGCAACCTTTTCACCAGCATCAACATTTCTTGCGGCCATATATGTAAGAGCTCTCGCTGATTCAACCTTTATAGCCATATCAGCCATTATATATTGTAAACCTTCAAAAGAGGCAACCGGTTTTCCGAATTGATGTCTTTTCTTTGCATAAGATACGGCGGCATCAAGGGCGGCTTGTGCTATTCCGAGAGCTTGAGCCGCAACTCCGAGTCTTGTTCTGTCAAAGGTTTTCATCGTCATTAAGAATCCGCCACCCTCTCTTCCGAGAATCTGACTTTTATGAACTTTTAAATCTCTGAAAACCAATTCACTTGTTATTGAGGCTCTTATCCCCATTTTATCCTCTTTTTTACCGAATTCAAATCCTTCCATCCCTTTCTCAAGAATAAAAGCGGTAGCTCCTCTTGTTCCTCTTGAAGGGTCTGTAAGCGCTATAATAACATAGATGTCAGCTACCCCTCCGTTTGTTATAAATTGCTTTGTTCCGTTTATAATATAATAATCTCCGTCTTTTTCAGCTCTTGTTTTAATATTTCCCGCATCACTTCCGGCTTCACTTTCGGTTAATCCGAATGCCGCAAGCGAACCATTTGCAATCTTGGGAAGATACTTTTTCTTCTGCTCTTCACTTCCGAACAGGATTACAGGGGTAATCCCGAGGGCTGTTCCCGCATAAGCGAGAGCCATACCGGCACAACCATAGGAAAGTTCTTCAACGGCGAGTAACATTGCCAGAGTTGAAAGTCCCATTCCATCGTATTCTTCAGGTATAAATACTCTGAAAAGATCGCTTTGGGCCATAACTTCAACGATATCATGAGGAAATTTTCCCTCTTCATCATATTTTTGTCTGACCGGGATAATCTTCTCTTCCGCGATTTTCCTTGCAATCTCTCTGACCATTTGTTCTTCTTCTGTTAAAAAATAATTCATAGAATACCTCCAAACTTGTTTGAAATTGTAAAATATTATATTTTTGGGGTTTTGTCAAACGAGTTAATTTTACCCCTAAACCTCGAATAAGTGAATAAGTTAGAGGAGAGTCCGGGATTTTGGAAAATAAACGAGAAATATCATGCAAACGGCTCTAATCTAAAAAACCGGCACGGTTGATTTTCCGATAATGCAAACCTCTTCCATTTACTTTCCCTGATTTACGGGCACTCCCATTATCTTCGGATACGCTGCTTAATAGTTTGATACGGGATACCATATCAGAAGTCTTCTTTACTGTTTACCCGCTGTTTTTACGGTATTATTCGATTTTTAGGGGGATATTATATTCAATTGACTTGATATATTGTTTATGTTAAAATTTTGATACATTTTTTATAATGCAATTAATTTTTAGGAGGCTTAATAATGAGTAAAAAGATGGAAACAATTGACGGTAACACAGCTGCTGCGCATGTTGCTTATGCTTACAGTGAAGTTGCTGCCATATACCCTATTACACCGTCATCTCCTATGGGCGAATTAGCCGATAGTTGGGCTGCTTTCGGAAGAAAGAATATCTTCGGAGAGAATGTTGAAGTGATAGAGATGCAATCGGAAGGGGGAGCTTCGGGAGCTGTCCATGGTTCACTTTCAGCGGGAGCATTAACAACAACATTTACAGCTTCGCAAGGATTACTTTTAATGATTCCCAATCTACATAAAATCGCAGGGGAGATGCTTCCCACGGTATTTCATGTTAGTGCAAGATCTCTTGCAGCTCAATCTTTGTCTATCTTCGGAGATCACTCGGATATAATGGCTGTCAGAAACACTGGTTTTGCTCTTCTCGGCTCATCATCTGTTCAGGAAGTTATGGACCTCGGAATAGTTGCTCATCTTTCGACACTTGAAGCAAAAGTTCCTTTTATCCACTTTTTTGACGGATTCAGAACATCTCATGAGATTCAGAAAGTGGAGGTTATAGATTATGATACAATGGCTTCTCTTCTTGATATGAAATTTATTGAAGATTTCAGAAAGAGAGCTTTAAATCCTGATAAACCATTCCTTAAAGTCGGTGCTCAAAACCCGGATGTATATTTCCAAGGAAGGGAAACAGTAAATAAATATTATGATGCAACACCTGAGATTGTTCAAAAATATATGGACATTCTTGCAAAGAAAATCGGAAGACAGTATCATATCTTTGAATATACGGGTCATCCCGAAGCTGAATATGTGGTTATTTCAATGGGTTCAAGTGCGGATACGATAGAGGAAACAGTCAATTATCTTGTCCGTAAAGGGGAAAAGGTCGGACAGATTAAAGTCAGATTATACAGACCTTTTTCAATAAAACATTTTATCGATGTTATTCCCAAATCCGCTAAAAACATAATTGTTCTTGATAGGACAAAAGAACCCGGTTCAATAGGAGAACCTCTTTATCTTGATGTTGTAGCCGCGCTTAAAGGCAGGGATATAAGTGTTATCGGCGGAAGATACGGCTTGAGTTCAAAAGAGTTTACCCCTTCAATGGTAAAAGCTGTTTTTGATTATGCCAAATCGAACGGTTCTCATAATTTTACGGTTGGAATTAATGATGATGTAACAAATCTCTCAATCCCCGTTAAAGATCAGATAGATACCGAGCCTGAAGGGGCTGTCAGATGTATTTTCTGGGGCTACGGATCCGACGGAACGGTAGGTGCAAACAAAAACTCAATTAAAATCATAGGAAATTATACTGATATGTATGCTCAGGGATACTTCTCTTATGATTCTAAAAAATCGGGAGGGATTACAATATCTCACTTAAGATTCGGAAAAAGCAGAATTCAATCCCCTTATCTTATTACAAAAGCTGATTTTGTAGCTCTTCATAAACCCGAATATATAGGAAGATATGATATACTCGGACCTATTAAGGAGGGTGGAATCTTTCTTTTAAACTCTCAGTGGGATGATGATAAGGTATTCGAGCATTTCACAAAAGAGATGCAGGAAACAATTATTAAGAAAAAGATTAAAGTTTACAATATAAATGCTCTTAAAATTGCAAAAGAGGTTGGTCTCGGAGGAAGAATCAATACTGTTATGCAGGCCGCTTTCTTTAAAATTTCGGGAGTTTTACCCGAAGATAAAGCTATAAAACTTATAAAAGATTATATTGAAAAAACATTTGCGAGAAAGGGGGAGAAAATCGTAAAAATGAATTGGGCGGCTGTTGATAAAGCTGTTGAAGCTCTTCATGAAGTTAAGGTTCCCTCTTCTGTTGATGAGATTAAAACATCCTATAAAGCACCGAGACTTATACCCGAAAACAGTGATGATTTTACGGTAAATATAATCGAAAGGATTATGCATCTTAAAGGGGATGAGATTCCCGTATCACAGATGCCTATCGACGGAGCGGTTCCGACCGGAACAGCTGCTCTTGAAAAAAGAGGGATTGCACCGGAAGTTCCCAAATGGGTTGCTGATAACTGTATTCAATGTAACCTTTGTGCCCTCGTATGCCCTCATGCGGCAATCAGAGTGAAACAGATTGACCCCGAATCATTAAAGGGTGCGCCTGAATCATTCACAACCATAAAATCAAACACTAAAAATGACAGGGATCTCCAATATAAAGTTCAGGTATATGTTGAAGATTGCACCGGTTGCGGAGATTGTGTGGAGGTTTGTCCCACAAAAGATAAAGCTCTTGTTTTCAGTCCGATCGAAGAGGAGAGAAAACTCGGAGAAAATGAAAATGAAAAATTCTTTGAAGATTTACCCGATATACTTGACGGAGCCCCGATTACAACCTACAAAGGTTCACAATTCAAGACTCCTCTCTTTGAGTTCTCGGGAGCATGTGCGGGTTGCGGAGAAACCCCCTATGTAAAACTTGTAACCCAACTTTTCGGAGAAAGGATGATTATAGCCAATGCCACAGGATGTTCATCGATTTACGGAGGAACTTTCCCCACGGTTCCTTATACCAAAAACAAAGAGGGACAGGGTCCTGCATGGGCAAACTCACTCTTTGAAGATAATGCGGAATACGGATTCGGTATGAGGCTTGCGGTTGACTCAAACAGAAAACAGTTAAAATCAAATATAAAACTTCTCCTTGAAAAAGGAACTACTTCAGAACTCAAAGAAGCTCTTGAAAATAGTTTGAATCTCTGGGATAAAACGGATGCGGAAGCTCAGAAAGCTGCGAAAAAAGTTAAGGAACTTTTAAAACCCGCACTCGAAAAAGCAAATGATGAAACAAAACATGTAGTCAGAAAAATCATAGAGCTTCAGGATTATCTTGTTGACAGATCGGTTTGGTCAATAGGAGGAGACGGTTGGGCTTATGATATAGGTTACGGCGGACTTGATCATGTATTAGCCGCAAACAAAAATATAAATGTTCTTGTTCTTGATACGGAGGTATATTCAAATACAGGCGGACAATCTTCAAAAGCCACCTCTTTTTCCGCAACAGCAAAATTTGCGACAGCAGGTAAAAGAACGGCGAAAAAAGATTTGGGACTTATTGCAATGAGTTACGGTTATATATATGTAGCTTCAATATCTCTCGGGGCAAATCCGGCTCAAGCTGTAAAAGCCTTTGTTGAAGCCGAAGCTTATGACGGACCATCTCTTATAATAGCCTATTCCCCTTGTATTGCTCACGGATTTGATATGAGATTTACTGTTGACGAAGAGAAAAATGCGGTCAGATCAGGTTATTGGAAATTATACAGATACAACCCGATGTTAAAGAAAGAGGGTAAGAATCCGTTTATCTATGAGACAAAAGATCCTAAGATGGATATGATAGATTTCTTGATGAATGAGATAAGATTTACAGCTCTTAAAAGACAATTCCCGGAGATAGCGGATAGTCTTTTCAAACAAGCAAAAGAATTAAAGGCTGAAAAACACGAATTTTACAAAAAATTCAAAAAAGCATTTGATAAAGAATAATTAATCTGAAATATAAAAAAGGGCGGAATGAAAATTCCGCCCTTTTTTTTTGCTCCACCGATTTTTTCCTTAGTTTTTCAAGTAAAACACCTGAAATAATAATCATTGTAAATTAGTAAATTCGGACTTTGACTTTTTATTATGCACGATTTTACTGACTATAAACAACGGATTTATACTGTAAAACAAAACTTATTCTCCTCTTCTATGTGACATAATTTATTGTATCGTTTTATGACATTTTTATTTTGTAATTTCAAAAAAAAATTTTTTACTTGATTTTTATTCTGAAAAGTGCATATAATAATTTATTATAGGATAAAAAAAATTAAAAAATAATTTTGTTTTCTTATTGACAGCAAGCCTGTTTTTTGCTATCATCAATACGCTTTTTGTTTAAACGGAAAGTAATTTAATTATTAATTTTTTAATGGAGGTTTGTTTTGCCTACTATAAACCAATTGATTAGACACGGTAGAAAGAAGGTTAAAGGAAAAAGTAAAGCACCGGCTTTACAAAGAAATCCTTTGAAAAAAGGTGTGTGCACAAAAGTATTTACCACTACTCCGAAAAAACCTAATTCAGCTTTGAGGAAGGTAGCGAGAGTCAGATTATCCAATGGTATAGAGGTTACTGCATATATTCCCGGAATCGGACACAATCTTCAGGAACACCATCAGGTGCTTGTCAGAGGAGGCAGAGTTAAGGATTTGCCCGGTGTTAAATATCATATAGTTAGAGGTTCCCTTGATTTGCAGGGTGTTGAAGGAAGAAAAAAATCAAGGTCTAAATATGGAACAAAAAAACCTAAACAAAAATAAAGGATAACAGAGGTGTAATATGTCAAGAAGAGGCGCGGCAAAAATTAGAGAATATGCTCCGGATACGCTGTATAATTCAAAAGTTATTTCCAAATTAATAAATATGATAATGTGGGATGGTAAAAAAACCGTAGCAGAGCAGATAGTTTACGGAGCGATGGATATTTTAAAAGAAAAAACAAAACAGGACCCGTTGTCCGTTGTTTTGAAAGCGATTGATAATGTAAAACCCGAGATAGAGACAAGGTCAAGAAGAGTCGGAGGAGCCACATATCAGGTTCCCGTGGAGGTTTCTCAAAGAAGAAGATTAACTCTTGCTTTAAGATGGATAATCAGGTATTCGAGAGAAAAATCGGGAAAAAGTATGCATGAAAAATTAGCTGCAGAATTATTAGATGCTTTTAATCTTAGGGGTAGCTCCATTAAGAAAAGGGAAGATACTCATAAGATGGCTGAAGCAAACAGAGCCTTTGCTCATTATATATGGTAATTTAAACGATGGCAAGAACGATTCCCATAGAGAAAATCAGAAATATCGGCATTATGGCACATATAGATGCCGGAAAGACAACCACTACCGAGAGAATTCTCTATTATACGGGAATCACATATAAAATCGGGGAAGTTGACGAAGGAACGGCTATTATGGATTGGATGGATCAGGAGCAGGAAAGGGGGATTACGATTACATCCGCAGCCACGACTTGCACTTGGAAAGATATAAGAATCAATATAATAGATACCCCCGGGCATGTTGATTTTACCGCCGAGGTTGAAAGAAGTTTGAGAGTTCTTGACGGCGGCGTTGTTCTTTTTTCCGCTGTTGAGGGTGTGGAAGCTCAGAGTGAAACTGTTTGGCATCAAGCTAATAAATACGGTGTTCCGAGAATCGCTTTTGTTAATAAGATGGATAGGGTGGGAGCCGATTTTCATAAAGTTGTTGATGAGATAGAGGAGAGGCTTGAAGCTAATACCCTTGTGTTACAAATTCCAATAGGTGCGGAAGATAGTTTTGTCGGTGTGATAGATCTTATTACCATGAAAGCTTTTGTTTATGATTCTGATAAGTTGGGAGCGAAATATTCAATAATGGATATCCCCGATGAATTGAAAGAGGAAGCTGAAAAACACAGAAATATTTTAATAGAAAAGATAGCTGAAGTTGATGATAATATAATGGAAAAATATCTTGAAGGGGAAAAGTGTGATGTGGAAGAGATTAAACGAGCTATCAGAAAAGGGACTCTTGAAGTTGATTTTCTACCGATTCTTTGCGGGGCGAGTTTTAAAAACAAGGGGGTTCAGCCGCTGCTTGATGCTATTGTTGAATATCTCCCTTCCCCTGTTGACAGACCTCCCGTTAAAGGGGTGAAACCGGGAACAGAGGAGGAGATTATTGTTCATCCGACGGAAGATGAGCCTTTTACAGCTCTTGTTTTTAAAGTTGTTACAGATCCTTTTGTCGGTCAGCTTAATTATTTAAGGATTTATTCAGGACATCTTAAAACCGGCGATATAGTGATTAATTCCGGTAAGGATAAAAAAGAGAGAATAAACAGATTATTAAAGATGCATTCAAATAAAAGGGAAGATGTGGAAGAGGTTTTTGCGGGTGATATTTGTGCTACGGTTTCATTGAAACATTCGACGACGGGTGATACTCTTTGTGATAAAAGAAGGCCTGTTTTATTGGAAAACATAACTTTTCCCGAGCCTGTAATATCTATAGCGGTTGAACCTAAGACAAAAGCCGAACATGAGAAACTTTCCAATGCCTTGTATAAAATTGCTAAAGAGGATCCCACTTTTAAAGTCAGAAGAGATCCTCAGACAGGTCAAACTCTTATTGCCGGTATGGGCGAACTTCATCTTGAGGTTATCCTTGAAAGATTGAAAAGGGAGTTTAAGGTTTTAGCGAATGTCGGAAAACCGCAGGTTGCTTTTAAAGAAACAATCTTAAAAGCATCGAAAGCCGAAGGAAAATATATTAAACAGAGTGGTGGAAAAGGGCAATACGGGCATGTATGGTTAAATGTGGAGCCTGTTGAAAGGGGAACCGGATTTGTGTTTGAGGATAAAATAACAAAAGGGGCGATACCTAAGGAATATATATCGGCAATAGAGGGTGGTGTTAAGGAGGCTCTTGATGCAGGGGTTCTTGCGGGTTATCCCGTTGTTGATGTGAAAGTGTCAGTGTTCGATGGGTCATACCACGAAGTTGATTCATCGGAGATGGCATTTAAAGTAGCTGCATCCATGGCATTTAAAGATGCGGCGAAAAAAGCTCATCCTGTTTTACTTGAGCCTATTATGAAGGTTGAGATAACGCTCCCTGAATCTTATGTGGGAGATGTGATGGGTGATTTGAATTCAAGGAAAGCAAAAATCGGTAGAATGATAATGAAATCGAGGTTTGCTGTTATAGATGCAGAGGTTCCCTTATCGGAGATGTTCGGCTATGCATCCAATTTAAGGACGCTGACTCAGGGAAGAGGGAATTTTATTATGGAATTTTTACATTACAAGGAGGTTTCTCCGGAAAGAGCGGAGAAAATTATTCCTGGTTATTTTAATATGATAGCAGATAGGAGGTAATAAAATGGCAAAGGAGAAATTTGAGAGAACGAAGCCGCATTTAAATGTTGGAACGATCGGTCATGTAGACCATGGAAAGACGACATTAACAGCAGCAATAACAAAAGTATTAAATAT
>Ga0256835_1000501_pt1 | contig 28992 bp, 29 predicted proteins | sample PIR30metaG_FD_185972 | JGI IMG/M metagenome (GOLD analysis project Ga0256835, IMG submission 185972) | Hydrothermal vent microbial communities from East Pacific Rise, Pacific Ocean - PIR-30 | ecosystem: Environmental > Aquatic > Marine > Hydrothermal vents | place: Pacific Ocean: East Pacific...
CGCATTGTACCTAGGTTGTGTTACATGAAGCGGACCCATACTCGGCAAAACAACCATAAGTCCCATCATAGCGGCATTCGTTGAATGCTTCCCTGGCGCACATTGGAGTTGGATAACAAAGTTTTCATTTATACCGTGTTTGGATGTTGTAAAATACCCCCATATGGGGGATAAGCGTTCCTATTCGGTCTCGCAAGTTTATTAACTTGTGTCGTCGTCGCTAACCCGGAGCAATACATTTCTCTTTTACAAATATCATTGGTTTCGTTGATGTACTGACTATTATTCAGTACTATATTCCTTCTATTATTTTATTTACATTTTGTTTTATATTCACATTATGTGTATTCTTAATTGCTACTATCTAACGTTGACAAAGATAATAATTTATATTACTCTATTTTCAACGACAAGGGGACGAACGGTCCACCTTAGGCACTAAGTTCAGAAGTACCTGTTTGGAGGAGGAGAAACTATGAAAAAGACTTTCGCGAAACTGTTCACGCTGATCCTTAGCCTCGTGGCCTTAGGCATCGCCGCTGGTGCGTTCTCCGCTTGGGAATAAACAAATCAATACCCACAAACGGGGGTGTATCCACCCCTGTTTTTTTCGTATAGTTATTTTGTGACGAAGCGATTTGCAATACCACCTTTATCAATCACTATTATAATTTTAGTTTTAATGATTATTTTTCCCATAATAGAATATATTCTATATAATATTTCTTTAGTAAATAAATATTCTTATTGGGATTATTTATTTTGGGGATTACTTATTTCTTGGGCACAAATTACACGAGTAAGATTGCCTTTTTTTGCAAGTTTTTCTCATGTATTCATTTTTTCATTTGCCGCAATAATTTTATTTCCATATTGGGTATCACCTCTTCTTGTAGCTTTATTTTTTCTTAATAGCAATACATCTAATTCATATACATGGTATAAAGATTTATTTAATAGATTACAAACAGCAATAACTGTAGCGGGAGCCGCATTAGTGTATTGGGCAATTACTACATATGTTCCAATTGAAATAGCAGGTTCGAATGCGAATCAAGCCATTGCATTGTTGGCCGCATCTGCAGTATCGTTTATCATTAACATTTTTTTAGTTTCAATTGTAGTTCATATTAGTACTGGTTTACCTTTTAAAGATATTTGGTTTCACAATTATGGTTGGGTTTTAGCAAGTTATTTGATTATGTCTCCTGTAGCATTGTTACTAGCAAGAATGTATAGTGCTGATCCCGCCTTACTCGGAGGATGGGGCGGTTGGTCCATTATCCTTTTCTTAATCCCCCTCTACTACGCCCGGTTCCACTGGGACGAAGTGGTCAAGCTGCGTGAAGCCTTCAACAAAACGGTTGATCTGCTCTCAAACACTATTGACGCCAAGGATTCGCACACCTTCCTCCACTCCGAACGCGTTACTGCCATCGCCTCGGCCCTTGCCCGCTCCCATGGATTGGATGCCGCCCAAATCCACACGATAGAAAAGGGATCTCGCATCCACGACATCGGAAAGATCGGCATCCCCGACGCCATTCTTTTCAAGCCCGGTTCGTTGACTGAAGAGGAATACAACATTATCAAAAAACATCCCGAATACGGCGTTCATCTACTCGAACCCGCTTCCGACTACTTAAATGAAACTTTCGACATCATCAAATATCACCATGAGCGCTGGGACGGCCGTGGTTATCCCGAGGGTTTGGCTGGTCAAGAAATCCCTCTGTGGGCGCGCATTGTAGGCCTCGCCGACGCCTACGAAGCCATGACCGCGGGGCGCCCTTATCAAAAGGCCAAGTCGCCAGAAGACGCCCTGCAAGAAATCGAAGACCTGGCTGGCATTCAATTCGATCCCAAGCTAGTTCGCGCCTTCCGCGAAATTTGGGAAACCAACCCCACGTGGCGTGACAGGGAGGTGTTCCTACGACTCTATTCCTCGAAAGTGCCCTCGCTGGAGTCTTCCTCGCCGTTCTCTTCGGAGCCCGAGCCCGAGACTTCGCTGAAATCGAACTAAAGGCCGCCTGGGCCTTCATAGCCGCCGCGTTCATAGAAGGCGGCTTGGCTTGGTCCACCTCAAAAGGCTGGATCGCCCCGGAGGTGGCGGCCCCCCTGGCCAAGACCGCCGTGGTGATCCTCGTAGGGTATGGGCTTTGGCAGAACCGTCACCTGCGCACGATCTGGCTGGCCGCGTTCGGCCTCGCGCTCAATACCCTGGTCATGGTCGCCAACGGCGGCCAGATGCCGGTGTCGGCGGACGCTTTGAAAGCTGCCGGGCTCGAGGACTTTCTGCGCTTCATGCAAACTTCCAGCGACGCCGTACACAACCTCGTGGGACCGGACACCAAACTCTGGTTCCTGAGCGATGTCATCCCCCTCCCCTGGTTCAAGAAGGTCATTAGCCCGGGTGATGCTTTTCTCCTTATGGCCGTTTTGTTTTTCTTTGTCGAAACAACACAGCGCGTCATTCGAGAACGCGGAAGGGCAGCGTAATTCCGCGGGCGGTTACAATACCAAAAGGAGTATCAGGAGTATCGAATGCCAAAAATGGACGGCCGCGTATACAAAGTCACCCTCATCGAAGGCGACGGCATCGGACACGAGGTCATCCCCGCGGCGCGCACCGTGCTGGAAGCTACCGGCCTCAACTTTGTTTTCGACGAAGCCGAGGCGGGTTGGGAAACGTTCGAAAAAACTGGCACCTCCGTTCCCGAAGAAACCGTAGAAAAAATAGAACGCTCGGACGCCACCCTTTTTGGAGCCGCCACCAGCCCTACGAAGAAGGTCGAGGGGTTCTTCGGCGCCATCCGTTATTTGCGGCGTCGGCTGGACCTTTTCGCCAACGTGCGCCCGGCCAAGTACCACCCCGTGCCCGGCGCTACCCCGGGCACCGATCTGATCGTAGTGCGTGAAAACACCGAAGGGCTCTACGTTGAGCAGGAACGCCGCTACGCCCGCGGCAGGGTAGCCATCGCCGACCGGGTAATCACCTATGACGCCTCGTACCGTATCGTGGCGTTTGCGTTGGAGCTGGCCCGGCGCCGCCGCGGCAGGCTGGCGCTGGTGCACAAGGCCAACGTTCTACCTTTATCGGACGGGCTCTTCCTCGAGGCCGGTCACGACGCCGCCAAGCGCCATCCTGTAGTGGATATCGAAGAGGTCATCGTTGACGCCTGCGCCATGCGACTGGTGCGCGATCCCAGTGGGTTCGACGTACTGGTCATGGAGAACCTTTTTGGCGACATCATCTCCGACCTCACCGCGGGATTGGTGGGCGGCCTGGGTATCGCGCCTTCGGGTAACATTGGCGAAGATAACGCCATCTTCGAACCGGTGCACGGCTCGGCGCCCGACATCGCCGGGAAGGGCATCGCCAACCCTACCGCTACCATTCTTTCCGCCGCCATGATGCTCGACCACCTGGGCGAATCGCGTGTGGCACGCATAATCGAGCAGGCGGTAGACCACGTGCTCGATTCAGGACCACGTACACCCGACCTTGGCGGCAAAGCCACGACGCAGGAGTTTGCTGAAGCTGTTACAAACATATTGCGTAAGAGGTCGCCCATATGAATCCGCGCACCCCTCAATTAGGGGTAGAAATGAACCTTCGCGCAGATGAATACTGTGATAAACTAAGTGCTGGTAAATCTTCCTAACGTCCTGAAGGGGGGAAGCGTGCAAAATCTATTAAACCGATGGTTGCAACCGCGCATCGAAGCACTTGGCCTTGAGATAGGCGCGAGCAACCTGAAACTCATTGAAATTAGTGGGTCACCCCCAACGCTCAAGGGTTACGCCATACGCCCTACGCCGCTTGGCGCAATCAACGGCGGAAACATCGTGGAGCCCAGCACGATCGCCGCTGAACTTCGCGACATGTTAGCCGAAATGCAAACCCGCAAGCGTTACGTAGTGGCAGGGGTGTCTAACTTGGCGGTGATCACGCGTATCATCCAGGTACCCAAGATGGGTGAACGCGAGCTCAAAGAGGCCATTCACTGGGAGGCGGAGCGGTACATCCCCTTCCCCATCGACGAGGTCGTGCTGGACTTCGCGCCCCTGGACCCCCCCTCCGAGGTGCCGGACGACAGCCAGCTCGACGTCGTCATCGCCGCGGCCCGGCTGGAAACCATCACCCAGCTCGTAGAAACGCTTAAGGAAGCCGGTGTTGAGCCCGTAGTGCTCGACGTTAAGCCCTTTGCTGGGCTGCGCACCGTGGAGGACTATCTCGACAGCGGCGCCAATGAAGGTAACGAGCCGATCACCGTCTTTCTCGAGGTGGGAGCGGAGTCCTCTTCTCTGGTGCTCACTCGAGGCAGCCGCCTGCTCATGAACCGCAACCTCAACATCTCGGGCAACGACTTTACCGAAGCCATCGCCAAATCCTTCGGCCTCGACTTTTCGAGCGCCGAGGAGGTCAAGCGCGACTTCGGTCTGGCTACGATCCCCACGGAGGACGAGGAATCGTTGCTCGACTTCGACGCCGAGCGCGAACGCTTCAACCCTGCGCGCATGTACGACGCCATCCGTCCGGTCCTCGTGGACTTTACTACCGAGCTTCGTCGCAGTCTCGAGTTCTTCCGCGTTCAAGTGGGCGACATTCACATCGACAAGGGGTTCATCTCCGGGGGTGGCAGCAAACTGCGCGGCTTGCCCGGCATCCTCGGGGAAGCCTTGGGACTGCAGCTCGACCCGGTCAACCCCTGGGCCGCGCTGCAAATCAACGAATCCCAGTTCGACGTTTCGGACCTGCACAGGCTTTCGCCGGAGTTTACTATCCCTGTAGGCTTGGGGCTAAGGGGGGTGGATCCGCTTGATTAAACTCAACCTCCTACCCAAGCGGCTCCGCAAACGGGTGGAGCCGGGTTGGTGGCGCCTTACGGCTATTATTTTCCCTTTGGTCGTCTTCGCCGTCGTAGCCATGCTGCACATTAGCGCCAGCAACCAAATAAACCAGCTCGAGAGCGATCGCGACAATCTCAGGGCCGTAGTACAGGCGTTACAGCCCTACATCCAACAGCAACGGGAACTCACCCGCCGCAAGGCCGAGCTGGAAAAGATCATCAATGTCGACCGTGAAATCAAGGCGCGGTATATTCCCTGGCCCGATAACCTGGCGCGCTTCATCAACCAGATACCCCGCCGGGGCGGCCGCTTCGAGGTATTCCTGCGATCGGTCAACACCCGTTTAGTGCCACAGGAAAACCGCGCCAGCCTGGCCGAACAGGGCCTTTACGACCGCAAACCAGTCGCCGTCGAATTCACCCTTCAGGGCGAGGCCCGCAACGAGGCCGCCCTGGCGCGCTTCGTAAAGGCTTTCGAAGACAACCCCAACTTCGGCATCAATTTTCAGCAGGGCTCGCTCAACGAGAACGGCGGCTACGACTTCTCCGCAACCGTAGCCATCACCGAGTCCGGCGCCAAACCCGAAGGAGGTGAGCACAGTGCTCGCTAAGATCGGCCAACGCGAGATCGCGATCATCGTCATCGTGCTCAGCCTTCTGGCGGCCGGGCTATGGTACTTCACCTGGTACAAGGACGCCCAGCGGCGCATCGTTACGCTGCAAGAGGAAATCCACAACCTCGAGGATCAAAAGCGGCGCGGCCTGGCCGCCCGCAAGGCTCAGCCGCAGCTGGAAGCAACGATTCGCGAATACGAAACCCAGATTGCAGAATTCTTGCGCGCTCTCCCGCCGCGCGAGGAATTTGCATCGGTGCTGGCGGGAATTTCGGACCGGGCAAGAGCCTCCGGCGTCAAACTACGCTCGATATCCCGCTCGGCTGGCGGTAGCCCGGTGGAGGACGTACGCGCGATCAACATCACGCTCTCGCTTGAATCGCCTTTCCCCGAGCTGTTCGTCTTCCTCAAGAGATTGGAGAGCATGCGCCGCTTCAGCACCATCGACGGGCTGGCCATGACCATCGGTAACGCCGAAGCGACCAACCCCATACTCAACACAAACATGACCATGACGTTTTACGTCTACGAGGGCACGCCACCCGAAGTCGAGGAAGGAGGGGCCGAACAATGAAGATGAGTCAAAGTACGCGCATCCTCATTCTTCTGGCCCTTTTGGTGGCGGCCGTAGCGGTTTGGTACAGCCTCTTCTTCAAACCCGCAACCGTCGAAGAAGTGGCGGCGCCGGTGCCTGCGACCAGCGAGTTTGCGGCCAAAACACCGGCTCCGGCCGCGCCGGTCACCACCAGCGCGCGCGCCCTGCAGGTTCTCCCCATCCCCTTCTTGGTCACCGAAGCGCCAGAGGAAGTCCCGCTGGAGACCGCCCCCGGTCGTAAGACCGCGGTGCTGGCCAGGTTCGAGGCGCCCCCCAACCCCTTCATTCCGCTGCGCCCGTCCAAAGCCCCTGCTGCCACGCGTCCGCAGGAACTGCCGGAAGCGAACCGGCCCGTGACGATAACTCCCGAACCCGAACTTCCCGCGAACATCCCGCTTCCGAAGGTCGTGACTCCCGAAAACGGCACGGTCGCCCCACCTCCGGTTGCGCTTGGACAGGGCGCCCTGCCGGTCAAGTTGACACCACTTACCCGGGAGGTGGAGCCACAGGTTCCGCTAGAAGCCGAGCAAGCCGAGCAAACGCCCGCAGAAGAAGAATCCACCCCGCCCGAGCCTGAAGAGCCGCCCCCCAACCCTCTCGTCGAATGGGCCGGCTTGCACGGGCTACAGCTTGACGGCGTGGCGCTGGGACCGGTGAGCGTGGCTATCTTCAAAACGTCCGGCGGCTACCTGGCCCTGCCCGTGGGCCAGACCTTCCCCGACAAGAACGTTCTCGTCAAGACCATCACGGCAGAACGGGTCCTGCTCGTCGACGACAGCGGCACCCACACCCTTTCGCTCGAACTTGGAGGCGGTGAATGAGTATGAAACGACTGTTGGCCCTATTCATCCTGGTACTCGGCCTTGCGCTGGCCGGCTCCCTTCCCGACGACCCGCGCTTTGACGTGCCGGTGACCGTGCGTACAGGCCCCGCAGGCATGGCCCTCGAAGCCGTGCTCGACGGCGCCGCGCGCAGCGTAAACCTGACGCCGGTTCTTCGAGAAATCCCGCCCATTACGATCAAGCTGGACTGGATCGACAAGCCCTTCCGGCAACTGTGGCAGCTTTTGATCGATACCTACAGCGATGGCAAACTGGACTACGTGCTGCTCAAGAACGACGTCGTTCTCGTGGCCCCACCTGAAGTAATTACGCGCGTTATCGGCGAACCTGAGGTAGAACCAACACCGCCCCCCGAAGAAGAGGGAGAAGCGGTGCAGCCGATCGTCCGCAAGTTCTACCCCATCCGCACCGGTGAGCCGGAGAAAATTGCCGAATTCCTGATGAAGGAAATCCAGGGCATCGTCGCCACCGTCGTGCCCGGTCAACGCACGATCGTGGTACGCGCCACCGAAGAGCAGCAGCAAGAGGTGCAGCGTATCCTAGCGCAGATTATTTCACCCGTGCAGGAGGGTCCACCGATCTTCCAGCGCACCTTCCGCCTCTCGCACGCCACGGCCACCGAGGCCGCGAAAGTGCTCGCCGACGCCATGCAGGCGCGCCAGGCCCAGCCGCAGATGGAAGGGGCCGAAGAAAACGAAAGCGCCGGAGGAGCTTCCGGTAACAGCACGATTAGTATCGTGGCCGACGAACGTACCAACACCCTGATCGTCACCGGCACTGCCCAGCAGCTTGAGCTGGTGGAAGAGCTGATCAAGAAGCTCGACTTCCCGGTGCAGCAGGTCAACGTGCAGGTGCGTATCCAGGAGGTCACCCAAACGCTGGTGCGCAACCTCGGCCTGAAATGGAACACGATCTCTGGCGGCAATCTAATCGCCAGCATCGTAGACAACGGACTTTCGCTCATCTTCGACGCTACCCGCAGCCTGGCCTCGCTGAACATAGTGGCCACGCTCGAGGCGCTCGAGAAGCAGGGCCTCTCGCGCACCGTCAACGATTCGAACATCACCGTTCTCAACAACCAAACCGGCTTCATCCAATCGGGCTTCACGATTTTCGTCAAGCGCGTCGTGGGCGACAAGATAGAAAAAGTGCCCTACGACATCGGCGTGATCGTGCGCGTTACCCCACAGATCACCGCCGATGGCCAGATCGTTCTCAGGGTGGAGTCCGAGGTTTCCGACATCAAGGAACGCAACCCCGTAGACGGCGACGTCGACGTGCTCTCGAAGCAGAAGTCGGAAACCGTGCTGCGCCTCGACAACGGCCAGACCGTGGTGCTGGGCGGCCTCATCAAGACCAAGCGCGACAAGACCACCCAGGGCGTACCGCTGTTGATGCACATCCCCATTCTGGGCAACCTCTTCAAGCAGACCACGGTGACCAACGAGGACAACGAGCTGCTCATCGTGATCACCGCCAACATTCTCAACGAGACCACCGCCGCCAGCGCCCAGTAGGCCTGTACCGCCTCCATGCCGCCCCGCCTTGTGAGTGGGGCGGTTTCCTTTTAAGCTGGGTAACGTGAACCTCAGGTTCCTGTCCGCCGGAGAGTCCCACGGCCCCCAACTCACGGCCGTGGTGGACGGTCTTCCGGCGGGTCTGCCCCTCACCACTGCCGACGTGGACCCCTGGCTCGCGAAGCGCCAACAGGGCTACGGCCGCGGGCGCCGCATGGCCATCGAGCGCGACCGCGTGATCTTTGCCTCCGGCGTCCGTGCCGGACGCACCACCGGTGCGCCGCTAACGCTGGTGATCGAAAACCGCGACTGGAAGAACTGGCAAGAGATCATGGACCCCGCGCCAGGCGGCGAACCCCGCAAACGCGCGCTTACCGCTCCGCGCCCAGGACACGCCGATCTGACCGGCGGCATCAAGTACGGCCACAAAGACCTGCGCGACGTGCTCGAGCGCGCCTCGGCCCGCGAAACCGCGATGCGCGTGGCCGTGGGCGCGGTAGCCCACAAACTGCTGGAGCTGCTGGGCGTGGAAAGCCTGGCTCACGTGCCGATGCTGGGCGGGGTGACCTCGCGCGTTCCCTTCGACTGGGGCCTGCGCGAGCGCATCGAGTCGAGCCGTACCCGCATGACCGACCCCGAGGCCGAGGAGGCGGCGGTGCAGCGCATAGACGAAGCCAGGGCCGCCGGCGACACCCTGGGCGGTCTGCTCGAGGTGCGCTACCGCGGCCTGGTGCCGGGCCTGGGCAGCTACGTGCAGTATGACCGCAAGCTGGACGGTCGCATCGCCCAGATGGCGATGTCCATTCCCGCAGTCAAGGGCGTGGAGATCGGCGAAGGCTTCGCATCCGCAGCCCTACCCGGCTCGGCGGTGCACGACGCCATCTACCGGTCCGAAGAACGCGGCTGGCACCGCGCGACCAACCGCGCCGGCGGGCTGGAGGCGGGCATGACCACCGGCGAGGAGCTGGTGGTGCGAGCGGCGTTCAAGCCCATCGCCACCCTGATGAAGCCGCTGCCGACGGTGGACGTGGTGACGCACGAGGTCGCCGACGCCGCGCGCGAGCGCTCTGACGTGACCGCGGTGCCGGCGGCGAGCGTGATCCTGGAAGCGGTGGTGGCCATCGTTCTCGCAGGCGCCTACCTGGAGAAGTTCGGGGGCGACACCTTCGAGGAGATCCGCGAGCGCGTGAACGCCTACGAAGAACGGGCGCGGGGCTACTGATGGCCCGCATCGACCTGCCCCGGCCCACCACCTGGGTGACGCTCACTGGCTTCATGGGCGTGGGCAAGACCCGGATCGGGCGCGAGCTGGCGCAGGAGCTGATGCTGCACTTCGTGGACCTGGATCGCTACATCGAACGTCAGACTGGACTCTCGGTCGCCGACATCTTCCACTATATCGGCGAGGAAGCCTTTCGCAAGATGGAAGCCGAGGCGGTGCGTGAGCTGGTCCGGCGCGACCATCTGGTGCTCTCGCTGGGCGGCGGCACCTATACCAACCCCGAGAATCGTAAGCTGCTGCTCGAGCGCGGCCCGGTGGTGGCGCTGTGGGCCAGCCCCGAAACCGTACATACGCGCGTCCTGCGCAAACCCGGGCAGCGCCCGCTGCTCAGTGAGGGGGACGCGCTCGAAAAGATCCGGCGGCTGATGGCCGAGCGCGAGGCCATCTACCGCGAAGCGCACGTCCACGCTTCCACCGAGGGGCGGCCGGCGCGCGAGGTGGTGCAGGAACTGATCGAGAAACTGTGGGAGCTGGAGGAGCGCTCGTGACGCGCCTCGAGGTGGCCCCGCCTCACGACCACCCGGTCTTGATCGGACGCGGGCTCGAGCCCCCCCAGCCGCAGGGACCGGTCGCGCTCGTCTACGATGCGGCCGTAGAACCCCTGGCCCTGAAGCTCGCGAAGCAGGCGCGCCCCGAGCTGACGCTACGCCTGGAGGGTGGGGAGGCGAGTAAACGGCTCGCCGTCTACGAAGACCTATTGCGCGAGTTCGCGCGCGCCAGACTGCCGCGCGACGCCGAGGTGTGGGCGCTGGGGGGCGGCACCGTCACCGACCTTGCCGGCTTCGCCGCAGCCAGCTACCTGCGTGGCGTGGCCTGGCTCGCCTGGCCCACGACCACGCTGGCGATGGTGGACGCGGCGGTGGGCGGCAAGACGGGGGTGAACCTGCCCGAGGGCAAGAACCTGGTGGGCGCCTTCCACCCGCCCCGCGGGGTCTACGCCGAGCTGGCAGCGCTCGACACCCTGCCCGAGGCCACTTTCCGCGAGGGCCTGGTAGAGGCCTTCAAGCATGGCCTGATAGCGGGCGACGCGGCGCTACTCGCCCCCTGGGACCTAGCCCCCGGCCGTCCGGAGCTCGAGCCCTACCTGGCCCGGGCGGTGACCGTAAAGATCGGCGTGGTGGAGCGCGACTTCAAGGAAAGCGGCGAGCGGATGAAGCTGAACCTGGGCCACACCCTCGCCCACGCGCTGGAGGCGGCGAGCGGCCACGCCCTGGCCCATGGCCACGCCGTGGCCTGGGGCCTGCTCTTCGCGGCGCTCTTGGGCCGCGAGCTGGGCGGCGAAGACCTGACGCAGCCGGTCCTGCGGCTGCTCGCCTGGACGCGCGCGCCCGCGCCCCCCACCGGCGGCTGGGCAGACTTCGCGGGCTACGTCGCGCGCGACAAGAAGAACCGCAGCGGCGGCCTGCGCTGGGTGGTGCCCTACGCCGCGGGCGACGTGCGCGTCGAACCGGTGGCCGAAGCGGCGCTGCGGGCGGCCTTTAACGCCTGGCGCGAACACGCGGCGGGGTATTCTGGGTAGGAGGCGCGCATGATCCTGGTGCTCAACGGACCCAACATGAACCTGCTCGGGCGGCGCGAGCCCGAGATCTACGGCCGTATGACCCTCGAGGAGCTGGAAGACCAGATCGAGGCCTGGGCCGCGGAGCTGAACGTGGCGGTCACGCTGCGGCAGTCGAACTACGAGGGGCAGCTGGTCGAGTGGATCCAGCAAGCCCAGGACGAAGGTTTCTCGGGAATCGTGCTCAACCCCGCAGCGCTCACCCACTATAGCTACGCCCTCCACGACGCCATGGCCGCGCAGCCGCTGCCGGTGGTGGAGGTCCACCTCAGTAACGTCCACGCCCGCGAGCCCTTCCGCCGGCAGAGCGTCACCGCCGCGGCGGCCGTGGGTCAGATCTCCGGCCTGGGGCCCCTCGGCTACCGCTTCGCCCTGACCTACCTGGCTGAAAAAGCGCGTTGACAGCGGGCCGGAGCCCACCTATACTGCGTGGGGCAGGGCCCCGTGGTGTAGTTGGTTAACACACCCGCCTGTCACGTGGGAGATCGCGGGTTCGAGTCCCGTCGGGGCCGCCAGACAGCCGCCGCCTAGCGCGGCGGTTCTTCTTGGGCCTGCATCGCTTCCAGCACCACCTCGGCGATGTGGCGCACTTTCACCTCGGGGCCGTAGCGGCGGGTGCCCAGGTCGAGCTGCAGCAGGCAGCCCGGGTTCTCGACGGTGAGCACCTCGGCCCCCGTGCGGGCCACGCTGGCCATCTTGCGCTCGAGGATGCGCATGCTGGTTTCGGTGTGGGTGAGATTGTAGACGCCAGCCGAGCCGCAGCAGTCGGTGCTGCCCTCGAGCGGGCGGTAGTCGGTGGCGAAGTTGAGCACCCGCTCGGGCTCGTCCTTTACTCCCTGGGCGTGGCAGGCGTGGCAGGCGTGCTGGTGGGTGGTCGCAAAGGGGAAGCGGGTGGAGCCGGGCAGGCCCTCGGCGTCCACGAACTCGCTGAACATCCGGGTCTTGGCGGCCATGCTCTCGGCCAGGGGGCCGTAGACAGGGTCGGAGGCGAAGTGCTTGACGTAGCCCCTCAGCTCGGCGCCGCAGGCGGCGCAGTCGGTGAGGATGTATTCCACGTCGAGGCGACCGTAGTGGTCGAGGTTCTGCTTGGCCAGGCGCTCGAAGCCGTACCAGTCGCCCTCCTCGATGTGGGGCGCGCCGCAGCAGGTGGTCTCGCGGGGAATGACCACCTCCCAGCCGCTCCTGCGCAGGACCTCGACGGTGGCCTTGGAGGCCTCGGAGAATACCAGGTTCATCACGCAACCCAGGAAGAAGGCCACCCGGCCCTTGGGTTCGCTATCGGGCCGCACCCGCCGGGGATGAAAGAGGCGCATGGCGGGGTGGATGGGGCGGCCGGGCAGCAGCGATTCGGCGAACTGCAGCTTGCCCAGCCCCAGGCGCTCGAGCACCCGGGTGCGGCGCACCAACGCCTGCAGGCCGCTCCGCTGGTAGGCGACGACGAGCAGGTTGGCCAAGTCAATGAGAACGGGGTAGTGGAAAAGCGTCAGCGCCGCCTTGACGGGCCAGCCCTGGGGACGCCCGCCCTGGAGGGTGACCTTCGCGTCCACGGCCGCCTCGCCGGGCCGCACGTCGTTGGGGCAGACCGTCTGGCAGGCGCGGCACTCCAGGCAGTCGTAGGCAGCTTCCAGCACCTTGAGTGGGTCGTCCACCAGACCCTGGGCGTGATCGGCGTAGAGCATGACGCGACCACGGGGGCTCTGGATCTCCAGCTGAGTCTCGCGGTAGGTGGGGCAGACCGAGAGGCAGAGCCCGCAGCGGACGCAGGTTTCCGCGTCCTGTACAAGCCTTTCCAGGTCAAGTGCGTTCAAGGGACCTCCCTTTCCAGCGCGCGCAGACCCCCTTCGAGTACGAAGACTGGGCCGTGGCCGGCGGCCTCCAGGTAGAGCGCCGCCACCCGGCTCAGCTGACCTACCTCGCACAGCAACACCAGGGGGCGGCCCTGCGGCAGGCCGTGGTCGCCTTTCTGGATACGCGCCCAGGGAACGTTGACCGCGCCCGGCGTGGGCTGGGCCGCGAAGAGGGGTTCGGCCCGGACGTCCACCGCCAGCGCGCCCTCTTCCAGAAGCCCGCGGTACCGCTCCACGCCGACCGTTTCCACGTTTTTTAGTCTACGCTAGAATCGAGGGGATGCTCGAACGTCTGGAGGTCCGGAATCTCGCCACCCTACCCGAGGCGACGCTCGAGCCCGGAGGTGGCCTGACGGTGCTGACCGGCGAAACCGGGACCGGGAAGTCGATTCTCGTCGGGGCGCTGGGGCTGCTGCTCGGGGCCAGGGCCGACGCCGGCCTGATCCGCCCCGGGGCCGAAGCCCTGCTCGTCACCGCCTGGGTAGACGGCCAGCCCTACAGCCGCCGTGTCACCCCCGCGCGCTCCGTTGCCCGGATAGATGGCGAGGTGGTTTCGCTGGCGGAGCTGCAGCAGGCGCTGGAGCCGCAAGTGAGCCTCCACACCCAGCACGCCGCCCTGGCGCTGGCGCGCAAACAGCGTCACCGTCAGACCCTCGACCGCCTCGTGGACACCGGGGTGCGTAAAGCCTACGAAACCGCCTACCGGCGCTGGCGCGCCCTCGAGGAGGAGCTCGCGCGGCTCGAGGCGCGGGTGGCCGAGCGCGAACGGCGGCTCGACGTGCTACGCTTCCAGCTGGGCGAGATCGAAGAGGCCGCCCCGCGACCCGGCGAGCTCGTAGAGCTCGAGGCCGAGGCCCGGCGCCTGGGCCACACCGACGAGCTAATGCGGCACCTGGGCGCGGTGCTCGACCTGCTCGCCGAGTCAGAGGAGAACGCCCTCGACCGCATCCGCGCCGCGGGCAAGGAGCTGGGGCAGGCGGCGCGGCTGACGCCGGAGCTAGAGCCGCTGTCCGCCGACCTGGAGGCGGCCGCGGCGGCGTTGGCGGCGGTGGCGCGCGAGGCCGAAACTTACGTGACGCGCCTGGAGGCCGACCCCGAACGGCTAGAGGCCGTCGAGCGGCGCATCGCCGAGCTGCAACGGCTCGAGCGCAAGTACGGCGGCGATCTGGAAGCGGTGCTCGCCTTCGCGGACGGGCTGCGCCGCGAGGTCACCGAGCTCGAGGGGGCCGAGGACCGCCTGGAGGCGCTGCGCGCCGAGCGGCAGACGGCGCGCCGGCGGCTGGAAGAGGCCGCCCGCGCGCTCTCCGCCGCCCGCGAGAGGGCCGCCCGGAAGCTGGGCCCGCGGGTGGAAGCGGAACTGAGGGCGTTGGGGATGCCGCGCGCCCGCTTCGCCGTGCGGGTGCGCCCCCTGCCCGAACCTCAACCCCACGGCGCCGATGAGGTGGGCTTCTTCTTCGCCGCCGGCCCCGACCTGGAGGCAGCCCCGGTGGAAAAGGCGGCGAGCGGCGGCGAGCTGAGCCGCATCATGCTGGCCCTATCGCTGCACACAGGAGCCGACGCTCCCACGGTGATCTTCGACGAGGTGGACGTGGGCATTGGTGGCGAGGTGGCCGTGGCCGTGGCCGAGCGGCTGGCGCGGCTGGCCGGCGAGCGGCAGGTGATCGTCGTGACCCACCTGGCGCAGATCGCGGCGGCCGCAGGGGTGCACTACCGGGTCGTGCGCGAGGGCGCGTCCGCCCGCCTGGAGCGCCTCGAGGGCGACGCGCGGGTGCGCGAGCTGGCACGCATGCTTTCGGGTTCGTACAGCGAGACGGCGCTCGAGCACGCCCGTGAGCTGCTGAAACCGTGAACGCGCTCGCCGGCTTCGCTTGGCTACTGGCCTTCTACGCCCTGGGCGAGGGGCTGGCACGCCTGCTGCCAGGGGTGCCGCTTTCGGGCAGCCTCTGGGGCATGGTGCTGCTCTACGTCGCGCTAAGCGCGGGCGCGTTGGACGAAGGCAGGGTGGAGGCGGCCGCCCGGCCGCTGCTGCGCGGGCTGGGGCTCTACTTCGTGCCCGTGGGGGTGGGGGTGCTCGCCTTCGAAAGCCTGCTGCGGCAGCAGGCGGCGGCCGTGGCGGCGGCGCTGCTGCTGGGTACCCTGGTCACGCTGCTCGCGGCGCTGGGGGGTGCACGGTGGCGCTAATCGCGACGCTTCTCGTCTACCTCGCCGCCGAGCGCGTCTACCGCTTCTGGCCGCACCCGCTCCTGAACCCGGTTGGGCTCGCGGTGCTGACCCTGGTGGTGGGAATCAAGCTCAGCGGCTACCCGCTCGAGCGCTACCAGAATGAGGCCCTGCCGCTGGTCTGGCTGCTCAAACCCGCCGTCGTCGCCCTCGGCTGGGCGGCATGGCGCGAACGCGGCCGCCTCGCGGGCCGACTGCGCCCCTTCCTGGGCGGCCTCTTCGCGGGCAGCCTTGCCAGTCTGACGCTCACCCCCCTGCTGGCGCGGGCGCTGGGGGCGGGGCCCGATCTGCAAAAGGCGCTGGCGCTCAAGTCGGTCACCTCGGCGGTCACCGTCGACCTGGCGCCGCGCCTGGGGGTGAACGCCGAGCTGGCGGTACCGCTGATCATCCTCGCGGGCATCCTGGGCGCGGCCTTCGGGCCTTGGCTGCTGGACCGCGTAGGGGCGGACGACCCGCTCGCCCGCGGCACCGCGCTGGGCACCGCCAGCCACGGCATTGGCACCGCCCGCGCCGCCGAGGAGGGCCCGCTGGCGCTGGCAGCCTCAGGCCTGGCCATGGCCGCGGCAGGGCTGGTGACCGCCCTGCTGGCCCCGCCGGTCTTTGCGCTCTTGGGCCTGGGCGGAGGGTAGCACACAGATTAAAAACATTTAGAAATCTTTTTATGCGGTTGCTTCCTAAGTCCGGTCCTTAGATTTTTTTGCAGAGCCTTCGAGGCCCTGAATCGAGTTCAGGACAGGCCCTGAATCCAGTTCAGGACAGGCCCTGAATCGAGTTCAGGACAGGCTCCGGATCAGGTCCGGGACAGGTCCGGAACCTCGACGCGCGCTCTTCGTAAACCTGACGTGCACGAGGGCGGTGCCGTCGATACCCCGGATTTCGCCCGCTACGCGGGCTTGTCCGGGGTGACGGGGTTTTGGTAGGCGCCCGCGAGGCCCTGAAACTCGTCCAGGGAAAGCTCCGGATTTCGCTTCGCTTGCCCGGGGTGACGAAGATTTTGTGGCACCCGCAAAGCCCGGAACCACGCACCGCACGGAGGGCCGATGAAACCCATGCCCGCCCACCCGCTTCACCTCTACGCCCGCAGGTGGTAAAATCGTTCGGATGGACCGAATCGTCATCAAGGGTGCGCGCGAGCACAACCTGAAAAATATTACCCTCGAGCTTCCCCGCGGAAAATTCATCGTCATCACCGGCGTTTCGGGCTCCGGAAAGAGCACGCTGGCCTTCGACACCGTTTACGCCGAAGGGCAGCGCCGCTACGTCGAAAGCCTCTCGTCATACGCCCGCCAGTTTTTAGGCGTGATGGACAAGCCCGACGTGGAGCACATCGAGGGCCTCAGCCCGGCTATCTCGATCGACCAGAAGACGACCTCGCACAACCCGCGCTCCACCGTGGGCACGGTGACCGAGATCCACGACTACCTGCGCCTCCTCTTCGCCCGCGCCGGCGAGGCCCACTGTCCGGTCTGCGGCCGCAAGATCGAACGCAGCTCGGCGAGCGAGATCACCGACCGGCTGCTCGAAGAGCCCGAGGGCACCAAGGCCATTTTGATGGCCCCGCTGGTGCGCGGGCGCAAAGGCGAGTACAAGAAGCTCTTGCAGCAGCTGCTCAAGGAAGGCTACGTGCGCGTCCGCCTCGACGGCGAGGTGATGCGCATCGAAGACGCGCTCGAGCGCGAGCTCAACCGCTACGAAACCCACGACATCGACCTGGTGGTCGACCGGGTCACGCTGACCGAAGAAGAGCGCGGCCGCATCGCCGAGTCGGTGGAGCTGGCGCTCTTGCGCGGCGACGGCCTTTTGCGCGTCGTCTTCCTGCGCGAAAACGGCGAGGAGGAGCAGCTCTTCTCCGAAAAGTTCGCCTGCCCCGAGCACGGGGCGGTGCTCGAGGAGCTGGAGCCCCGCATCTTCTCCTTCAACTCGCCTTACGGCGCCTGCGAGGTCTGCAGCGGCCTCGGCTACAGCCTCGAGTTCGACCCCGAGCTGGTCGTCAACCCGGCGCTCTCGCTGGCCGAGGGGGCGATCCAGCCCTGGGCCAAGGGCCGCGGCAGCCAGGTCAGCCACATGTGGGACCGGGCGCGGGCGCTGGCCGAGCACCTGGGCTTCGACATGAAGACGCCCTTTGGGGACCTGGACCCCGAGCACCAGCAGGCCATCCTCTATGGCCTCGACGAGCCCTTCGAGGTGATCTTCCGCCGCGGCGGGCGCGAGACGATGCGGCTGGAGGTGACCTACGAGGGCGTAATCCCCTGGCTGAAGCGCCGCTATAAGGAGGTCGAGTCGGAGGGGATGCGCGACTGGCTCGAGGGCTACATGAGCCTGAACGCCTGCGCCGCCTGCGGCGGCACCCGCTACAAGCCCGAGGTTCTGGCGGTGAGGGTGGCTGAGCAGAACATCGCCGAGGTTTCGGCGATGGCGGTGCGCGACGCCCTCGACTTCTTCCGCGAGCTGCCCGAGAAGCTGAACGAATACCAGCTGCAGATCGCCCGCCCCATCCTGCGCGAGGTGACCGCGCGGCTGGGCTTTCTGGCCGACGTGGGGCTCGACTACCTCTCCCTCGACCGCGCCGCCAACACCCTCTCCGGGGGCGAGGCCCAGCGCATCCGCCTGGCCACCCAGGTGGGCAGTGGCCTGACGGGCGTGCTTTACGTGCTCGACGAGCCCTCGATCGGGCTGCACCCGCGCGACAACCAGCGCCTCATCGGCACCCTCAAGAAGCTGCGCGACCTGGGCAACACCCTGATCGTGGTTGAGCACGACGAGGAGACCATGCGCTCCGCCGACTGGATGGTGGACATGGGGCCGGGCGCGGGCATCCACGGCGGCGAGATCGTGGCCGAGGGCACGCCCGAGCAGATCGCCGCCCACGAAGGGAGCCTGACCGGCGCCTACCTGCGCGGCGAGAAGACGATCCCCGTGCCCGCCGAGCGGCGCAAGGGCTCGGGGCGGGCGCTCGTGGTGCGCGGGGCGCGAGAGCACAACCTCAAGAACCTGGACGTGGAAATCCCGCTGGGGAAGTTCGTGGTCATTGCCGGGCCCTCGGGCTCGGGCAAGAGCACCCTGATGCACGACATCCTCTATGCGTCGCTCTCGCGCCAGATCATGCGCTCCAAGGCGATCCCCGGCCGCCACGACCGCATCGAGGGCGTCGAGCACCTGGACAAGGTGATCGAGATCGACCAGAGCCCCATCGGCCGCACCCCGCGCTCCAACCCCGCCACCTACACCGGCGTCTTCGACGAGATCCGCGACATGTTCGCCAAAAGCCCCGAGGCGCGCAAGCGCGGCTACGCGCCCGGTCGCTTCAGCTTCAACGTCAAGGGCGGCCGCTGCGAAGCCTGCCGCGGCGACGGCACGGTGAAGATCGAGATGCTCTTCTTACCCGACATCTACGTACCCTGTGAGGTCTGCAAGGGCAAGCGCTACAACAAGGAGACGCTCGAGGTGAAGCTGCGCGGCAAGACGATCGCCGACGTGCTCGACATGACCGTGGAGGAGGCCCTCGACTTCTTCCAGCACCACCCAGGCATCAAGCGCAAGCTGCAGCTGATGATGGACGTGGGCCTCGGCTACATGAAGCTGGGCCAGCCCTCCCCCACCCTCTCGGGCGGTGAGGCCCAGCGAATCAAGCTAGCGACCGAGCTGGGGCGCAAGGCCACCGGCAAGACGCTCTACATCCTCGACGAGCCCACCACCGGCCTGCACTTCGACGACGTCAAGAAGCTGCTCGAGGTGCTGCACCGGCTGGTGGACAAGGGCAACAGCGTGCTGGTGATCGAGCACAACCTGGACGTGGTCAAGACCGCCGACTGGATAATCGACCTCGGCCCCGAAGGCGGCGAGCGCGGCGGCTACCTGGTAGCCGCTGGCACCCCCGAGGAGGTGGCGCAGAGCGCCGACAGCCCCACCGGGGCATTCCTGCGCCGCATTCCCGAGATCGCCCAGCGCATCGGCGTGGCCGCCGACTGAGCCCCTTGCAGACGAGCGCGCCCCGGCCGTCTGGCCGGGGCGCTCGTGCGTGTGGACCTACTTGCGGATCAGCCAGTAGAGCAGCGCCACCGCCACGACGAAGCCCAGCAGCAGGAAGAGGCTGAAGACGACCTCGGGGTACTTGCCGTAACCCAGCTCGTGCCAGGGCATGTCGCGCAGCACCGGCCCGTGGCAGTCGAAGCACTGCTTGGCCTTGTCCGCGGGCTCGACGCCGTGGTTGATCGCCATCAGGCGCTCGAGCGTCACGTAGTCGCCGCTGAAGTTGAGACCCGCCAGCTTGGCCCCCACCTGCGCCGCCTTCTTGGTGTTACCGGTGGCGAAGACCAGGCCTACTTTCACGGGGACCGGAATGCCGCGGTCCGGATCGAAGGGGACGACGGCCTCGTGGTGCTTGAAGGGGTAGATCTTGCCGTCGGTTTCGAACTTGAGCAGGCCAGCGCGCTTGGCTTCTTCGGCCGCCGGCATCAGGTAGGCGATCTTTCCGTCCTCGACCTTGGCGCGCTCGGGATAGAGGTAGGCGATGCGGCTTTCCTCGTTCCACCAGCGGTAGGTAGGCTTGAGGTCCTGAGCCAGCTTCATCTCGGGCTCCCAGCGCTTGAGCTTGTCGCTGAACTCGGCCTTGGACCAGTCGCGGTGAGTGTCGGAGGGAGCTTTCTTGGCGTAATGGGTGATGTGGCAGGTCTGGCAGGCCACCTTCTCCATGTGGAAGCGCTCGAGGATCCAGCCGATGACCGGCTTGGTGTGACGCTCCTCGTGGCAGTCGGCGCACGCGGGCGGCTCGACCAGGTCGCTACGCGCCCAGCTGTCCGGGCCCCGAAGCGCCACTTCGTGGCGCTCGAAGACGTGGCAGTCGGTGCACTCCACGCCGCGGGCCAAGTGCACGTCCACCTCCTCGGGCACTTCGCCCATCAAAGCAGGCTCCAGGTTGGGGCGCTTGAAACCGGGGCCGCCGCCGGAGAAGGCGTGACAGAGCAGGCACTGGTCCTTGACGGGCTTGGCCACGATCTTGGCCGCCAGCTCGTCAAAGTCGAGTTGCGGATTGTAGACGTAGCGCCACTGACCGGACTCGTCCTGAACCGGGACCTTGACGCCCTCCTTCACACCCTTGCCCCCGGTGGGCAGGATCGCCGGATCGGCGTGGCAGGCCAGGCAGTCGATGTTGGCGAGGGCTTCCTCGTCTGGATCCTCCGCGGGTTGCGGGATGCCGCCCATGCCCACCCCGTGGCACATCGAACAGCCCGAGGCGATGAAGGTACCCTTCAGGTCCTCCTTACCCGGGGGCGGGGCCTTGAGCAGGGCCTTGCCGATGTAGTTGACGTTGACGCGCCCGTCCCAGAAGATGGCCCCGCAGAAGTCGTTGTAAACGAGCTTGCCGCCCGCCGGTGCAGGGGCGTGGTCCACCACGTCGGCCACGACGTTTTGCATCTGGTGGTGGTAAGAGTGGAAGACGTCCTTGGCCTCGTCCTCGTGGCAGTCCACACAGCTGGCGGCCCCTTCGTAGGACGTGATCCCCGCCTTTTCGAAGGCCTCGGTGTGATCGGAGTAGACGATCGGGGGCGGCGTCTTGAGACTGCGCTTGGCCACCGTGGGCCTGGGGCCCGCGAAGAACCATATCCATACGAACAATAAGACGATCGCAACGAGCAGTGCCCATATCCATGCCTTGACTCGGCCCATATGCAGTCCTCCTATACCCTTGATAACAAGAGACTCTGCTAACATTTGTCCTAGGATTTGAATACAATCGCATTCATGGAAGGGAGTCCGCTGGCAGAAGCGCGGCGATTGGTCGTCAAGGTAGGCAGCGCCGTGATCCGCGGAGATGGGGGGCTTTGCCCCGAGCGGCTCGCGGCGCTGGCCGCCGATCTCGCGGACCTGAGCCGTGAGGGGCGCGAGGTCGTACTTGTCTCCAGCGGCGCCATCGCCGCCGCCGGCGGTCTGCTACCCGCGCCGCCGCGCAACCTCGAGGAGCTGCAGGCGGCCGCGGCGCTGGGCCAACCCGAGCTGATGCGTGCCTGGCAGGCGGCGTTCGCAGCCCGGGGAGTGTGCACCGCGCAGGTGTTGCTTACCGCCGACGACCTGGCCGAGCGCACCCGCTACAAGAACGCCCGCGCCACCCTCGAGCGCCTGCTCGCCTGGGGCGCCGTGCCCGTCGTCAACGAAAACGACACCGTTATGACCGAGGAAATCCAATTCGGCGACAACGACCAGCTGGCCGCCCTGGTGGCCTCAATGATCGGCGCCGACCTGCTCGTGGTGCTCTCGGAGGCGGACGCGCTCTACGAGCGCGACCCCCGAGACGACCCCGCGGCCCGGCCCCTCAGACGCGTGGAGGCCGTGACACCCGAGGTGCTGGCGATGGCCTCGGACCGCCCGGGCAGCGCCGGCCGCGGCGGAATGAAGAGCAAGCTGCTGGCCGCAGCCAAGGCCACCGAGGCGGGGGTGCCGATGTGGCTGCTGCCCGGCCGCCTGGAGCGGGTGCTGGTCCGAGCCCGGAAAGGGGAGGCGCTGGGCACCTTCTTCCCCGCGAAACCGCGTCGCTACGGCGGCGAGCGGTTGTGGCTGGCGCAGCTGCCGCGCCCCCGCGGCGCGATCGTGGTAGACGCCGGCGCCGCGCGGGCGCTGCGCCAGGAGGGCCGCTCGCTGCTCGCGGTGGGCGTGCGCGAGGTGCAGGGGCAGTGGGAAGCGGGAAGCCCGGTGCGGGTGATCGACCCGGAGGGCGAGCTGGTGGGGATGGGACTTTGCAATTACGCCTCCGACGAACTGCGGCGCATAGCCGGCGCGCCTTCCAGCCGCCTGCCGGAACTGCTGGGCCGGCAGGCGCCGGAGGAGGTCATCCACCGTAATCACTTCGCCCTGGCACGCGACCTTTGAAGGCCGCGCGGTATCGTAAGGCATGGGAGATTTCGATCTGAACGCCTTGCTGGATGCCGCACGCGCGGCGGCGCGCACGCTCGCGGCCTCGAGCGGCGCCTCCCGCAACGCGGCCCTGGAAGCTTTGGCCGAACGGCTCGCACGCGAGCGGGAAAGCGTCCTCGCCGCCAACGCCGCCGACCTGGAGGCGGCCGCGGCCGCCGGGCTTTCGGGGCCGCGCTTCGGTCGCTTGAAACTGGACGAACGAGCGCTGGACGATCTGATCACCGGCCTTGAGCAGGTGGCCGCCATGCCCGACCCGCTGGGCGAGATCGAGGCGCTGCGCGTCCTCCCGAACGGCCTGCGAGTCGGGAAGATGCGCATACCCCTGGGCGTGATCGGCTTCGTCTACGAGGCGCGCCCGGGAGCCACGGTGGAGGCTGCGGGGCTCAGCCTCAAGGCGGGGAACGCCATCGTGCTGCGCGGCGGCAAGGAAGCGCTGGGGACGAACCGGGTGCTGACGCGGCTATTTCAGGAAGCGCTGGAGCACGCCGGCCTGCCCGCGGCGGCGGTGCAGCTGGTTCCGGTTACCGACCGGGGGGTCGTGCTCGAGCTGCTCGCCGCCGAAGACCAGCTGGACCTGATCATCCCCCGCGGCGGCAAGGGCCTGATCCAGCTCGTCGCCGAGCACGCGCGCATGCCCGTCCTCTACCACGCCGAGGGCGTGAATCATCTCTACGTGGATGCGGACGCCGACCTGGAGATGGCTCTGCGCATCACCTACAACGGCAAGGTGCAGCGGCCGGGAGTGTGCAACGCCCTGGAGGCCGTCCTGGTCCATGAGGCGGTGGCCGCGGGCTTCCTGCCGCGCCTGGAGGCCGACCTGGAGGCCGCCGGAGTGGAGCTACGCGCCCACGCGAACGCCCTGCCCTTCCTGAAGAACGCCCGGCCGGCGGGCGCGGGCGACTGGGGCCACGAGTTCCTTGACCTGATCCTGGCCGTCAAGGTAGTTCCCGGCATGGACGAGGCGCTCGAGCACATCGCCCGCTATGGCTCTCACCACACCGAGGTGATCGTCACCGAACACTACGCCCGCGCCCACCGCTTTTTGCGCGAAGTGGACGCCAGCCTGGTCCTGGCCAACGCCAGCCCCCGCTTCAACGACGGCTTCCAGCTGGGTCTGGGCGCCGAGATCGGCATCTCGACGAGCAAGCTGCACGCCTACGGGCCTATGGGCGTGCGCGAGCTGACCACGACCAAATACGTAGCGCTGGGCGAGGGGCAGGTGCGCGGCTAGGTGACAGCCCGCGAAGCGCTGAAGGCCTACCTTGGCCGCCTGGTGCGCGTCTACGGCCAGGCGCACGTGCCCTTCTTCGCCGCTTCGCTCGCTTACTACGCGCTGTTCAGTCTGCTGCCGCTCTTGCTGCTCATCGTCGGTGTCTTCGGCCTGATGCTCGAAAGCCGCCCCGACCTGGAACATGCCTTCATGCTCCAGATCGAGCACCTGGCGCAGAACCTCTTCCCAACCTCGGCCTCGGTGGGCGAAACCGTGACCCAGGCCCTGCGCAAGGGCGCGGCCAGCGCTACCCTTACCTCGGTGCTGGTGCTGGGCTGGACCGCCAGCAACTTCTTCGCCGCGCTCTCCTACGCGCTGTCGCTGATCTTCGGCGGCCGCGGCCCCGGCTGGCGCGGCCGCCTGCTGGGCCTGGTGGCCCCGCTGATGCTGGGCCTGGCGCTGTTGCTCTTCAGCCTGGCCAGCCTGGCCATCACGATGGTGCTCCCCTACCTGCCCGACGGACCCTGGCGCAGCCTCATCGCGGGCGCGCTGCCCTGGCTGGCCACGCTGCTGGCCTTTTTCGTTATCTACCGTTTTCTGCCTTACCCGCCGCCCGGATCATTGCACGCGCTGGGCGCGGCCTTCCTGGCCTCCAGCGTCTGGACCGGGCTGTCGCGGCTGCTCCCGGGCCTGATCTCCCGCACCCGCTACGAATCGATCTACGGACCGCTCGCGGGCTTCCTGCTGGCGCTCTTTGGTTTCTACCTGGCGATGTGGATCCTCCTGGGGGGCGCGGCGGTGCTACGCGCTTTTTTCCCAGATGATCCTGAGACCCTTCAGGGTTAGGTCGTCGTCCACCACCTCGAGGGTCTCGCACACGGGCTCGACGGTGCGGGCGAAGCCGCCGGTCGCGATAACCAGGGCCTCCCCTGCCTCGGCGAGGAAGCGCCGCACCATCCCGTCCACCAGCGCGGCGTAACCCAGCACCAGCCCCGACTGCAGCGCCTGCACCGTGGAACGGCCCACGGCGCGCTCGGGCGGGCGCGAGAGGTCGACCCGCGGAAGCTTGGCGGTGCGCAACGAAAGGGCTTCGGCCGCGGTGCGCGGCCCGGGGGCGATGGCGCCGCCGCGGTAGACGTCGGGGGCTGCGACGAGGTCGAAGGTGGTGGCGGTGCCAAAGTCGACTACGACGTAGCGACCCCGGGGATCGTCGTAGGCCAGCGCGGCCACGGCGTTGACTAGGCGGTCGGCGCCCACCTCGGCGGGGTTTTCAATGTCGACGGTCAGCCCCGCATTGGCGGCGTTCACTACGAGGGGATCGAGACCGAAGAGGCGGCCCAGCGCGAGGTCCAGTTCGTGCTCGACCGGCGGCACGACGCTGGAAACGATGGCCGCGTCCGGAGACGCCAGGCCCGCCTGATCGAAGAGTTCGCGCAGCAGCGCGGCGTACTCGCTTTCCATGCGCATGGGGTCGGTGGCGATGCGCCAGCGATCGAGCAGCCGGTCTGCGTCCCACAGGCCCAGTATGGTGGCGGTGTTGCCGACGTCTATGGCGAGGAGCATGTACCCAGGCTAACCGCTGGGCGTCAGAAACGGTAGGTGGCGGCGACCTTGCCGCCAAACGAGAAGAGTAGCCCCCAGGAACCGGGAGTGGTCACCCCATCCAGGAAGGCCAGGGGGTAGAAGTCGAGTTCTAGCTGTGCAGACCAGTGTCTGCCGAACATTCTTTCGTAGCCGACGCCGGTGTAGAGGCCCAGCAGGTTGTCGTCGTGGGTGTCGTGGGTGCTGCCGATCCAACCCACGTTCCAGTAGCCCGCCGACGCCCCCGCGGCCGGCGCCAAGGGGCGGAAGTAGCGGCGGTACTGGGCGTCGCCGAGCACCCCCACGAACGGCACTGGAAAAACGCCGAAGCGCAGCAGCTCAACTACCGCTTCACCCCCGACGATCGTCGAGTAGTCCACGTGCGCGAACACGGCGGGAAGCATGCCGTATGGGTATTGCAGCGCCGGCGTGATCCCAAAACCCACGCGGTGGCCTGGCTGCGCCAGCGCGAAGTATCCCAGGAAAACCGCGATTAAAAGTTTTTTCATGGCTGCCTCCATTAACGAGCGAGCCTGGGCTCACCAGTTCAGGGGAATGCGGTACTCGGCCACGATGCGCGGAACGACGAGCATTATGTAACGCCAGCCGCTCAGATAGGGAATTTGCTCGCTCCAGGTAAGGGGGCGGAGCAAAAGTTCAGCGCCGCCTACGAGGCGACCGTCGGGAGAAGCCTCCACCCCCAGGGCCAGGTGGCTCGCATCGAAGCTCCGCTCGCTGAAGGAGTAAACCCCCTCCGCCCTGACGAAGCCCGCCAGACGCTGCCCGCCCAGGGCGTCACCCCAAAAATAAAACTTGTAACCTACACCCAGCTCCAAATAAAACGGATCCCCCGATAGGTACGCCATCTGTCGATCGCGAGCCACTACCTCCAGACGTACTGAGGTCGAGGGGACGTCCAGGCCCACGGCCGCGTATAGATCCCCCGCCCAAACCGACGGCGCGAGCAACGCCGCGGCCACCGCAAGCGACCAGCCGAATTTCTTCATATCATAATCATTTTATCAACAAATTGCGGCCGCCGCGCGGCTGCCGGACCACCCATCTCCGTAAGAACTGCGTGCAAACGCGACCCGCCACGCGCAGCCTCCGACCCCAGCTTCCGCAGTGGTATGCTCGTAAGAAGGTCATGCAAGGTAACGAAATCGACCGCCTCAAACGCGGAGTCTACCTTGGTCTATCCCTAGCGGGTGCCTTCTCGCTGGTAATCGGGTACGCGGTACTAACAAGTCCTACGACTGAAAATTATTTACTTTTATTTTATGCTGCGATGCTCGCCGTAGTAGCTTTGATGGTGATTTTCAGGGTCCCCATGGTCTGGATCGAAGGCATCGCTCTCACGATTACCGCATTCTTCTTTTTGACCATGACCTGGCTGAACCTGCACGGCATCGCACATGGTGCGGGTGTGTGGCCGTCGCTTTTATGGGGCGGCCTTGTTTATCTATTGGCATATATTTTACTTCCGCCAAAACAGGCTTACACTTTTGCTTGGCGTTACTACCTGTTGCTCCTGCTGGGTGGATTGGTTGCGTTACAGTACGATCGAAACCCCGATGCGCTCGAAGGTGAGCAGCTTAGTGACACGTTACAAATATTACTCTCGAACCTGGGTTATTTATGGGTTTCGCGAGTGCTCGTCGCCTTCGGTCTCCGCGCCGAGGCAGACCGGGCGCAAGCGCTGCAGATGCAGAAGCTGGTCGACACTGACGCCCTGACCGGCTGCCTCTCGCGCCGTCGCTTCTTGGAAGAACTTCGCCAGCTGCTAGAGCGGGGAGAAGAGGGGGCGCTGATCCTCTTCGACCTGGACAACTTCAAGCAGATAAACGATACTTACGGCCACCCCACCGGCGACCTGGTGCTGATGCGCAGCGTCAAGCGCATTTTGCACAATCTGCGGGAGGAGGACAGGCTGGGCCGGCTCGGCGGCGAGGAGTTCGGCGTCCTGCTCCCCGGCGTGGGGCTGGAAGAAGCAGCGCAGCTGGCAGAGCGGCTGCGTCGCGCGCTGGAGGCGCCCGGGAGCGAAGGGCCGAACGCAACGGCGAGCTTCGGCGTCACCCTCTTTCGCAAACACGACAGCGTAGGCGAGCTGTTCGATCGCGCCGACCGCGCACTCTACGAGGCCAAACAGGCAGGAAAGAACCGGGTAATCTGCTCTCCTATTTAAGCGGCGGTATCCTGGGGCATGGACCCTAGCGACCTGCTGCACGAAGCGCCGCTCACGCCCTTTGGCGAGGTGGCCCCGCCCGTCTTCCAGAACTCGCTCTTCGCCTTCGCGACGACCGCCGAGTTCGAAGCGGCCATGCGCACCGGCGCACGACCGGTCTACACCCGCATCGCCAACCCTACGGTGCGCGTCTTCGAGGAGAAGGTGGCCGCGCTGGAGGGCGCCGAGGACGCCCTCGCCTTCGCCAGCGGCAACGCGGCGATGGCCGCCGTGCTCTTCACCTTTCTGAAGGCTGGGGACCGGGTAGTGGCCGCCACGCCCGTCTACGCCGGAACCTACGGGATGCTCACCAAGCTGCTGCCCAAGTTCGGGGTCGAGGTGGACTTCGTTCCCGGCCACGACACCGCCACCCTGGTGCGCGCGCTCGCGGGGGCGCGGCTGCTGCTGCTCGAGTCGCCCACCTCGTACACCTTCGAACTGCAGGATCTGACGCCGCTTGCCGAAGCCGCCCGCGAACACGGGGTGCTGAGCGTCATCGACAATACCTACGGCGCTGGCGTCTACCTGCGCCCGGCGCGCTTCGGCGTGGATCTGGTGGTGCACTCGGCCACCAAGTACTTCTCGGGGCATTCGGACGTGGTGGCGGGGGCGGTGGCGGGCCCCCGGGAGCTGCTGAACGAGATACGTTCGCTGGGCACCGTCTTTTTGGGCGGCAAACTGGCCCCCTGGGAGGCGTGGCTGCTGGTGCGGGGGCTGCGGACGCTGGAGCTGCGGCTCGCACGCCACCAGGCGACCGCGCTGGAGCTGGCCCGCTTTCTGGAGGCGCACCCCATGGTGCGGCGGGTCCTCCACCCCGGACTCGAGAGCCACCCGCAGCGCGAGCTGGCGCGGCGCTACCTCGAGGGCACCGGCGGGCTCTTCGCGGTGGAGCTGGCGGGCGAGGCGGAGGCGCGCGCCTTCGCCGACGCGCTCGAGCACTTCGCCATCGGCGTGAGCTGGGGCGGGCACGAGTCGCTGGTATTGCCGCTGGCGGCCCAGCCGCGGGTGCGGGCGGCCTACGGTTTTCCGCCGGGGCTGGTGCGGCTCTTCGCCGGGCTGGAACCCGCGGAGGCCTTGAAGCGCGATCTCGAGCAGGCGCTCGCGCGGGTCGGGTAATTTGAGGAGGAGGTTGGTATGAAACAAACTGGCTGGCTGCTGCTGGCGCTGGTGGTTCTGCTCGCCGCCTGCACGCCCCGGGTGTGGTACAAGCCGGGCGCCACCAGCACCCAGCGCGACCGCGACCTGGCAGTCTGCCGTCAGCAGGCTCAGGCGCGCTTCGCCGAGGCAGTCCCCCCGCTCGCCGCCTTCCGCGTCTACGTGGACGCGCCCTTCGGCACGCCTTACGAGCTGGAACGGCGCGTGGAGGAGGCGGCGGACGATGCAGTGCGCGACGCCTACGCGGACTACCGGAACGCCTTCGTGCGCGGCTACGTTAGCGACTGCATGGAGGCCAAAGGGTACGTGCTGGTCGAGGAGCGCTGAACGCCTCTTGTGCTGGGCGGGTAGGGCCGCTATAATCCTGAGTGTATCGGTCGGGATTATAGCGGCCGCGCCATGGAGGAAGCATGACTAAGACTCTCGAAATCCGTGACCTCTGGGTCAACGTGAACGAAACTCCGATTCTCAAAGGCGTCAACCTCACCATACCCCGGGGCGAGGTCCACGCCCTGATGGGACCAAATGGCGCCGGTAAAAGCACGCTGGGCAAGGTAATCGCCGGCGACCCCAGTTATCAGGTCG
>Ga0256835_1000502_pt1 | contig 28990 bp, 25 predicted proteins | sample PIR30metaG_FD_185972 | JGI IMG/M metagenome (GOLD analysis project Ga0256835, IMG submission 185972) | Hydrothermal vent microbial communities from East Pacific Rise, Pacific Ocean - PIR-30 | ecosystem: Environmental > Aquatic > Marine > Hydrothermal vents | place: Pacific Ocean: East Pacific...
CGGGCATAAACGGATAATTCCTCAGGTCTGGCCCCGGCTTTGACTATCTCTTGCCTGCCGGGTCGTCCTGACCCGGCAGGCACACTGGCCGGCCAAAATAAATTTGTCCGGCCAGGCGCGGGGCGCCGGCTGCACCTGCGCCCCGCGGGCGGGCCATCCATGGCCCGCGTGAAAAGCCGGGGCTAGTACTGGCATATCTGGCTGCGTATTAATTCAATGTCTTCGGGCTCGGGCATAAACGGATAATTCCTCAGGTCTGGCCCCGGCTTTTCGTTGCCATAGGGCCGGTTGCAGGCCACCTCGCCCGAGGCCCCGGCGCAGCCCGAGGTCATAAAGGGCCGGCCCGAGGCCAAGGCCTGCTCATACACCTCGGCCGAAACCCCGAACTCCAGCACCCGGCCCTGCTGGTCAAAGGTCATATGCTCGGCCCGGGTGAGGTCGTTGTCAATGAGCCAGCGGGCCATCTGCACCCGCCGGTAGCCCGAGGCCGGCGGCTGGGGCCGATCAGCCAGGCGGCTGAAGCGCTCCGGGAAAAAGCAGAACAAGTGGGTGCAGCCGCCCAAGCGGCGGGCCCGGTCGATCTTGCCGATGATATCGCGCTCCCGCTCGCCCAGACCGTAGATCAGGTGCACCCCGGCCATGCCCCGGCCAAAGACGCCCACGGCGTCGTCAAACACCTGCCAATAGCGCCCCCACTGGTGGGGCCCCTTCACCGGCTTGCCGCGCAGTTGCTCAAACAGCTCCGGGGTGCCGGCGTCGATGGCCACCCCCACCCGGTCGGCCCCGGCCCGGCGCATGGCCTCCAGGTCCTCCCGGTTGGTGAGGGTCGGGGCGATGAGCACGCTCACCGGCAGGCCGGTGCGCTGGCGCACCTGGGCGCAGATGTCGATGGTGTCGGCCACCGAGCGGCGATGGGTGATCATGGAGATGCACACCCGCTCCACCCAGTCCGGGGCCGTGGCGCAGCGCTGCAAGACCTCGTCCAACGGCCAGGCCCGCCAGGCCACCCGGATGAATTTTTCATAGCGCGGATCGCCGCGCCGCACCCGGTTGTCCCGGGCCAGGCCGCAGAAGGAGCAGTTGGCCTTGCACCCCCCGGGATAGGTGAGCAACAGGTTGATGCAGCCCAGCCGGGCCCCGCGGTAAAAGATGCCCGGTGCCAAGTCCAGGGTCATGGCCGCGGCCAACGAAAGACGCACGTATTCCGGGCTGGACTGTTCCGAATGATCCATCTGGGGTGCGGGCAGGCTCATGGGACCTCTCCATCCAGGGAGCAGCAAACGTCGTGGTTAACCACCTCGATACCAAGTTCGGCCGCCGCTTGCAAGGCCGCATCCGAAGGCAGGGCCAGGGCGTTGATGCCCGCGGCCACGGCCAGGCGGTCCAGTTGGGCCCGGTAGCGGCCCCGCGGCCGGGCGCAGCCCAGGTGGTGGCGCGCCTCGGGCAGCACCTGGCGGGCCTCGGCCATGAACCGGGCCGCCTCCTCGACGCCCACCGGCCGGGCCGCCTCCAGGGGAGTGCCCTTAAGCGGCATGAAGATCACAAAGACCACCCGCCGCACCTTTAGCCGGGCCAAGCGCTCCAGGGCCCGCCACTCGCCGAGCATGCGGCCCCGGTGCAGCCCCAGGATGAGGTGGGGGGCCAGCTCCAGCCCCACCGCGCCGCAGGCGGCCAGGGTCTCTTCCTGGGCGGCCAGGCCGTCGGGCAGGTGCAATACCCGCCGGGCGGTTTCGGCCTCGCCCACCACGTCGATGAGCGCCTGGCGCACCCCGGCCCTTTTCAGCGCCCCGGCGGTGACCTGGTCGATGCGCCCCACGTGGGCGGTGATGGTAAGCCCGGTCTCGGCCGACAGAGCGGCGATGGCCTCGATAAAGCGCTTCCAGGGCAGGCGGCCGCTTGCGTCGCTGCCGCCGGAGAGCAGTATCCCCTGCTCGCCGCGCCGCCAGAGCTCCCGCCCCAGGCTCAGCAGGTCCTGCGGGGTGGTAGCCGGCAGCATGGGCTCCAGGAGCCGTCCGGCGCAGTGGTCACATCCCAGGGCGCAACGGCTACCGGTGAGGCTCACGGCCGGGTAGCGCCCCCGCCGGCCATAGGCCACGAACATACCCGGCAGGTAAACCCCCAAGCGCCGGCCGTGCTCGGCCCAGGAGACCTCCCGCGCCGCGGCCAGGACCCTCTCCAGCTCAGTTGGCACGACCCGCCCAGGCCGGCCAGGTTTGGCGCATCAGGCGGCTGAAATCATCCTGTCCCCACTGCTGGTCCCAGCGGCGCCGCGCCTCAAGGCCGCGCTGCAAATAGCGGCCGTAGCGCACCGTCACCTGGTGGGCGTACTGGTCGGCTGCGCCAAAGTCTCCCCCGGCCAGCGCGGCCGCCGCCCGGCCGGCCTCCTGGCCCGAGAAGACCGCCTGGGGTATGCCGGCCCCGGTAACCGGGTGGGTGAGCCCGGCCGCGTCGCCGCAAAAAAGCACCCGCCCCTGGTGCAGTTCCGGTCGGGGGCCGCTCACCGCGATGGCCCCGCCGGTTACGGCCAACACCCCGGGCTTGATGATCCCCCGGTCGATCAAGTGGCCGCGCAGGTCTTCCAGCAAGCGCGCCGGTCCGGCCGCCGCCCGCACCCCCAGCCCCAGGTTGGCCACCGGCCCCTTGGGAAACAGCCAGGCGTAGCCGCCGGTGAAGCGCTGCTCCAGCCAGACCACGGTGTGGTCCAGGGGCTGGCGCAGCACCACCTCCACCTGGCGTCCCACCAGCAAATCGGGCCGCGCCATCTCCAGCAGGCGGGCCAGGAACGAGCCGGCCCCATCGGCCGCCACCAGGCAGCCGGCCCGCACCCGGCGCTCCCGGCCGGCCCGCCGCACCAACCAGTCATCTCCCTGCCGGCCCCGTAGCCCGGCCCCGGCCCAGACCCGGGCCCCGGCCTGGGCCGCCCGCCGGGCCAGGTCGTGGTCAAAGACCTGGCGGTCCAATATCCAGCCCGGCCCGTCCATGAACCCGCCCACCCCGCCGCTCAAACGGGTCTCCATGCCGATCACCGACTGGACCTTGGCCCGGGGGGGGATGGACACCTCGGTGTCCAGCAAGCGGGGCACGAACTCGGCGCAGTGGGGCTGGGCCCCCAGCCGGCGTTTCTTGTCCACCAGGATCACCGCGGCCCCAGCCTCGGCGGCCGCCTGGGCGGCCAGGGCCCCGGCCGGCCCGCCACCCACTACTAATACGTCTACCGTCTCAACCATGGACCATCATCCGGGCCACCTTGGCCAGCAGTTCCTGGTTCATGAATGTCTGGTGATCAAAACGGCCCACGTAGGCCTCCATGCCCTTGCCCAGGTCATAGCAGGTGGTGGAGTCGAGGTTCACTAGCACCCCCTGGGCGCCCGAGGCCTCCATCTCCTTTTGGTGCTTGCAGTAAAAAGCCTCGCAGCAAGAGCCCACAAAGGCCCCGCCCTTACGCCGGATGAGGCGCAGGTTTTCCATGAGGTGTTCAAAGCTCTGCACGCTCACCGGGGTGATGCCCAATTGCTCGGCCAGCTCGTACAGCTCGGCGAACTGGCACTCGCCGCAGACCGCGCAGTCGGGCACTTGGCGGTACTCGCAGTCCACCGGCTTGGAGCAGTAGGGCAGCAGCAACCAGCGGGCCGGCCGCTTACCCACCTGCTCCGGCCGCATGCCCACCAAGAACAGCTCGGCCGCCTCGCCCTGGCCAAAGCGCTCGGCCAGGGCCATGCGCCCGGCCGCCAGGCTCACCGCCTCGGCCACCTCTTGGTCGCTTATGCCCACCAGGCCTCCCGGCGCGCCGGCCAGGAACTCACGCACCGCCCGGCCCAGCAACTCCGGATCGGCCTTGAGCCCCATGAGGGCGGCCTCCAGGTCCAGTACCAGCCGCTGGGGCTGGCAAAAGAAGTCGCCGGCGATGAGCGCCTTTTGCACCCGGCGGCCGGCGGCGTCGAGCCACAGGTGCACCCGCAGGGTACCTTCGCCGGTCTGCACGATGGAGCGCAGCCAGGCCGGCCGCGGGGGATGACGCCGCCGGCCGTGAACCCACTGGTCGGACTGGAAATAGGGCAAGCGCTCGGCCAGCTCGGCCAGCTCGCCGTCGGTGAGCTGGCCGGGGACCATGCGCAACCCCAGGTCCCGGCTGAACTGCTCCACCAGGTACGCCTTCACCTGCTCCAGGTCCACCGGCGCGCCCAGCAGGTCTTCCAAAAAGGCCAGGCGCTCCATGAGCGATTCGATCTCGCGTTTGCGCAGTTTTTCCACCGGCACCCGCAGGGCCCGTAGAAAGCGTTCGATCTGGTTGGTCACCAGCAGGGTCCCCTGGAACAGGGCCCCGCCGCCGATCACCGTGCCGCCGGTGCCTGATATCTTGCGGCCGTCCACCTCGATGTCGTTGCGGGGACGAAAGCGGGCGTCAATGCCCAGCCGGGAGTAGCCCGCCGCCGCCGCCTGGCAGATACGGGTGAGGGAGGCCTCGAAGCCGCCCTGAAAAGGGGCCTGGCCCAAGGGGGCCACCAGTTCCCAACCCAGGGCCGAGCCCTGGAACAGCAGGGCGCCGCCGCCGGTGATACGGCGGTTGACCTCGATGCCCTCGGCGGCGCAGAAATCCAGGCGCAGCTCCCGTTCGGTCTCCTGGTGAAACCCCACCAGGGCCGCGTCCGGCTCAAAGCGCAGAAAACGCAAGGTGGGCGGACTGAGCCCGGCCCCGGTGCGCCGGGCCAGCACCTCGTCCAAGGCCATGTTCTCGGCCGCACTGCGGCGCCCGGTGTCGAGCACACGGAAGGTGGTCACCGCCGCTCTCCACCACCTTGGGTGAACACCATGTCGAATTGCTCGGCGTGCAGCCCCTGGTCAGCCTCCACCGAGACGCTGAGGTCCAGGGTGGATTCCAATTCCTCCAGGGCGTAGCGTTCCTCTTGCAGCAGCACCTCGGCCACCCGGGGATGGACCCGCAGGCGCACCAGGCTGACGTCCTGGCACGGGCAGTCGCGCTCCAGGGCCCGGAATATCTCGAAACAAACCGTGGCCGGGTCCTTGATGCTGCCGAGGCCGTTGCAGTAGAAGCAGCCCTCCGTTAGCCCCTCGCCCAGGGATTCGCGCACCCGCTTGCGGGTCATCTCCACCAGGCCCAGGTCGCTCATGGCCAGCACCTTGGTGCGGCTGCGGTCGCGGCCCAGGGCCTCGCGCAGGGCGGTCACCACCCGCTCGCGGTTGGCCGGGGACTCCATGTCGATAAAGTCGATGATGATCAGCCCGCCGATGTCGCGCAGCCTGAGCTGGTAGGCGATCTCCTTGGCCGCCTCCAGGTTGGTCTTGACAATGGTCTCTTCCAGGTCGTGCCCGCCCACGTAGCGGCCGGTGTTGACGTCAATGGCCGTCAGCGCCTCGGTCTTTTCGATCACCAGGTAGCCGCCCGACTTGAGCCACACCCGGCGGGCCAGGGCCCGGGTAACCTCGGACTCCACCCCGTAGGCGTCGAAGATGGGCCGTTGGTCCTGGTACAGCTCCACGCTATCGAGCAGGCGCGGCATAAAGGTAGAAACGAACTCGCGCACCTGGCGGTACATGTCCGGCTCGTCGATCACCAGGTGGTCCACCTCGCGGGCGAACAGGTCGCGCACCGCCCGCAGGCCCACGCTGAGGTCCTGGTGCAGCAGGGCCGGCGGACTGGCCTCGCGGCTGCGGCGGTTGATGGCGTCCCACACCGACACCAGGAAGTCCATCTCGGCCATGAGCTTGTCCGCCGAGGCGCCCTCGCTGGCAGTGCGGGCGATGAAGCCCGCCCCCAGGGGACGCAGGTCCTCGATCACCGCCCGCAGCCGGTTGCGCTCCTGCTCGTCGGTGATCCGGCGGCTCACCCCCACGTGGTCCACCGTGGGCATGAACACCAGGTTGCGGCCCGGCAGGGTGATGTGGCTGGTGATGCGGGCGCCCTTGCTGCCCAGGGGCTCCTTGGACACCTGCACCAAAAGGTCTTGGCCCTCGCTGAGCATGTCCTCGATCTGGGTGTGCCCCGACTCCGGCTTCTGGACCTGGTCGCCGTTTAGCAGGTCGCTCATCACCGGCGGGTGATGCACATCGCCCACGTACAAAAAGGCCGCCTTGGCCAGGCCGATGTCCACAAAGGCCGCCTGCATGCCCGGCAGCACCCGGGCCACCCGGCCCAGGTAAACGTTGCCGGCCAGGCCGCCCCGGATGGTCCGCTCCTGGTAGAGCTCCAGCAAGGAACCCGAGGAAACCAGGGCCACCCGGGTCTGGTAGCTGCGTGAATTGATAAGCAGAGTGGTGGCCATCGCAATACCCCCTGCTAGCGGGCGCCCACTTTCAGCGCCCGCACGGCCCACGCCCGGTGGCTCGGCAAACCAAATACGCTCTCGAGCACCTCGGCCGGCTTGGGCCGGCCGCCGGCCGCCTTGCGCACCGTAACCACCAGGCCCTCATCCTCCAGCCGGATGCGGCTGATGGCCTCTTTCATGTCCATCTCGCGCTCGCCCTTGGGCGTGTGACGGGTATAGCGCAACTCGCCGGCTTGCTCAAACGCCTCGATGCGCTCCCGGGTAATCCCCGGCGCCAGGTCCAAACGGTAAGTGACCTCCGAGGGGTCCACCAAGGGTTCACCCGGAAAGGCCCAGCGGGCCTCGGCCAGGCGCAAGCCCTGGGGCATCTGCCGGTTGACCCGCTCCATGACTTGGCGGGGATCGGGCCGGCCGCACACCGTCACCATCAATATCTCCACCAGGCTCTCCACCCCCAGGGGCAGGGCCGAGGCCGTCTTGATGAGAGGATGGGGGTGATAGCCCTGGGTGCTGGCCACCTCCACCGCCGCCCGCCGAAAGGCCCGGGCCAGTTGGTTCATCATCCCCAGGTGGCCCAGGAACCGGGCCGGGCCGGTCTTTTGCAAGATGAAGCGTATAACGCTGCGCTCTTGCGCTGGACTGGCGGCCTGGGCGGGGCGCGGCGCGGGGCCGGCGGCCAGGCGGGGTTCGATGGTCTCGAAATCGCACACCCCGCACCCCACACACTGGCCGCCCCGACAATCAGCCGTAGCCTGGCCGTCCTGCGCGCGCGCCAGTTCGGCCAACAGGAAATCCTTGTCCACCCCGATATCGATGTGATCCCAGGGCAACACTTCGTCCTTGGCGCGCGCGCGCAGGAACTCAGCCGGGCTGAGTCCGGCCCCGTCCAGCGCCCCGCTCCAGGCCGCGAAGTCCAGCTCCTCGTCCCAGCCGTCAAAGCGGCAGCCGGCCTCCACCGCCAGCTCCAGGGCCTTGGACAGACGCCGGTCCCCGCGCGAGAGCACGCCTTCGAGCAGGCTGGCCCGGGGCGAGTTCCATTTGCAGCGCACCCGGCGGTGGCCGATGGAGTCGCGGGCCAGGGCCAACCTTCGCTGGCCCTCTTCCAGGTCGCACTGGGCCTCCCACTGGAACGGGGTATGCGGCTTGGGCACGAACACCCCCAGGCTGGCGTGCACCAGGGGTTTACGGCTGCGCCCCCGGCCGCCGGAAGGATGCCGGGCCACCACCAGGTCGCAGAGCCGGCCGATGGCCACCAGGTCTTCGTCGGTTTCCGAGGGCAGTCCCACCATGAAGTAGAGCTTCACCAGGTTCCAGCCCATGCCGTAGACCGCCTCGGCCATGGCCAGGATGTCCTCTTCGGTGAGGTTCTTATTGATCACCGAGCGCAACCGCTGGCTGCCTGCCTCCGGGGCCACGGTGAACCCGCTCTTGCGCACCCGCTTGACCTGGGTGGCCAGCTCCGGGGACAGGGAATCCACCCGTAGCGAGGGCAGGCTGAGGCTGGTGGTTTGGGGTTCCAGTTCATCCATCAGGCAATGGGTCAACTCACCGATGTGGCTGTAGTCGCCGCTGGAGAGCGACAGCAGGGCCAACTCGTCGTGCCCGGTGTTCTCCAGCCCCTGGCGGGCGGCCTTCACCAGGGAGTCCGGCTCGCGTTCGCGCACCGGCCGGTAGAGAAACCCGGCGGCACAGAAACGGCAGCCCCGGGTGCAGCCGCGGGCTATCTCCAGGCCCATGCGGTCGTGCACCGCCTTGACCAGGGGCACCACCGGCTTTACCGGGGCCGGGTGGGACTCCAGGTCGGCCACCACCCGGCGCCGCACCTTGGGGTGGTCCGGGTCCCGGGGCCGTATCTCGACCAAACGGCCGTCCTGGTACACCGGCTCAAAGCGCTCCGGGGCGTAGATGCCTTCAACGGCCTGGGCCTGTTGGTAAATACTTTGCCGGTCAGCGCCCTGGTCCTTGGCCCGGATCAGCAGGTCCACCAGTTCGTTGATCAACTCCTCGGCCTCGCCTACCACCACCAGGTCCAGAAAGTCGGCCACCGGCTCGGGGTTGGCCATGCAGGGTCCGCCGGCGATGACCAGGGGATGGTCTGGTCCGCGATCCCGGCGGCGCAGGGGGATGCCGGCCAGGCGCAGCATGTGCAGCATGTTGGTGTAGGTGAGCTCGTATTGCAGGCTGAAGCCCACCACGTCGAACTGGTCCAGGGGCCGGCCGGTCTCCAGGGACCAGGGGGCCACCCCCTGGGCCGCCATGAGGTCCATGAGGTCGATCCAGGGGCAAAAGACCCGTTCAGCGGCCACCTCCGGCCGGGCGGCCAGAATCTCGTAGAGCACCTTGAGCCCCTGGTGGCTCATGGCGATCTCGTAGACCTCGGGAAAAGCCAGGGCCATGGTGAGCTTCACCCGGCCGGAATCTTTGACCACCGAGCCCGACTCCCCGCCCACGTAGCGGGCGGGGTGGCTCACCTGGGAGATGATGTCCTCGTGTTTCACCGTCTCTAGCCGATCCCCGCCACCCGCTCCATCTCGGCCAGGGCGCGGTCCAGCTCGGCCAAACGCTCGGGGTCCAGGGTGGCGGCGTCCAGCTCGGCCAGTCGCCGTCGCACCAACTGCGCCCGCTGGGCCACCTGCTGCGGATCGATCTCCTGCGACGCCTCCGAGTGCTCGCGCAGGGTGATCACCTCTTTCCAGCGCGGCACATGGAAGCGCACCCCGGGGTAGGTCTCCGAGGCCAGCTTTTGGAAGGCCAGGGCCGAGGACTCCTCGCCGTGCATCAGGTTCACCTTGAGCCCGGGATGGACCAAAAACGAGAGCCACTGCAACAGCTCGGACTGGTCGGCGTGGGCGCTGAAGCCGCCGATGGTATGCACCTTGGCCCGCACGGCCACGTCCTCGCGGAATATTTTCACCTTGGGCGCGCCCTCCACCAGCAGGCGGCCGGTGGTGCCCTTGGCCTGGAAGCCCACGATGACCACGTGGCAGTTGGCCCGCCACAAGTTGTGCTTGAGATGGTGCTTGATGCGCCCGGCGTGGGCCATGCCCGAGCCGGCCATGATCACCGCCGGTCCCTTGCGTTCATTGATAGCCCGGCTCTCTTCGGTGCTCAGGGTGAAATGCAGGTTGGGGAAGTTGAGCGGGGTGTCGCCGCCGGCCAGTATCTCCTTGGCCTCGTCGTCAAAGAACTCCGGGTGCTGGCGGAAAATCCGGGTGGCCTTGATGGCCAGGGGCGAGTCCAGGTAGACCGGCATGTCGTCGGGAATCTCTCCCCGGCGATGGGCCGCGGCCAGGGTGTATATCAGCTCCTGGGAGCGCTCCACCGCAAAGGCCGGGATCACCACCTTGCCGCCTTCCTGGTACGCCTGGTTCACCACCTCCACCAATTCCCGCTGGCTCTCGGGCAGGGACTTGTGGGTCCGGTTGCCGTAGGTGGTTTCCATGAACAAGGTGTCGGGCCGGGGCATCACCTCGGCGTCTGGTACGATGAGTTGGTTGGGGCGTCCCAGGTCGCCGGAGAAGCCCACCCGGTGCACCCCCTGCCGGCCGCTCATGGTGAGAAAGACGCTGGCCGCGCCGAGGATATGGCCGGCCGAGACCAACCTGGCCTGCACCCCGGACAGCAGCTCCATGTCCTGGTCCATCTCCTGGGGCGAAAGCAGGCGGCAGGCCTCCTCGGCGTCGGCCGTCTGGTAAAGCGGCTCCACCGGCTCCAGGCCCTTGCGCCGGTTCTTGCGGGTCTGCCACTCGGCCTCCATCTCCTGTATGTGGGCCGAGTCCAGCCACAGGGGGACCAGCAGGTCGCAGGTGGCCTGGCTGGCATACACCGGCCCCTGGTAGCCCAGGCGCACCAGGCGCGGCACCAGGCCGGAGTGGTCCATGTGGGCGTGGGTGATCACCACCGCCTTAACCGCCCGGGCGATCTTGGCCCCGACATGGCGATTGCGCTGCTCCACCTGGCGGCCGCCCTGGAACAGGCCGCAATCGACCAGGAAGTTATCGCCGGCATCGGTCTCCACCAGGTAGCACGACCCGGTTACGGTGCGCGCCGCGCCCATACAGGTTACCCGCATCTACCACTCCAATCCTCTGCCCGGCCCCCGAGCCGGTAGGTACGCTCTGCTTGACAGGGTTCAACGTTGAAAAATACTATAGGTTTAGCAAACCTAATTCAACCTCAACCAGTTGGGCGGCAAACATGAAATCAACCGAAGGCCGGCAATATGTCATCGACAATCTCAGCGCCGAGGAATCTTGGCGGATGTTCCGTATTATCAGCGAGTTCGTCGACGGCATCGAAACCATGTCCGAAATCACCCGTGGGGTCACCGTCTTCGGTTCGGCCCGCTCCGAGCCCACCTCGCCGGAATACCAGCAGGCCGAACGCTTGGGCAAGCTGTTGGCCGAGGCCGGTTTCGAGGTGATCACCGGCGGCGGCGGCGGGGTAATGGAGGCGGCCAACAAGGGCGCGGCCGAGGCCGGCGGCCACTCGGTGGGGCTCAACATAGAGCTGCCCTTTGAACAGCGTCCCAACCCCTACGCCAATATCCGGCTGAGTTTTCGCTACTTTTTCGTGCGCAAGGTGGTCTTTGTCAAGTACTCCATGGCCTACGTGGTCATGCCCGGCGGCTTCGGCACCCTCGACGAGCTGGCCGAGGCCCTCACCCTCATCCAGACCCACCGCATCCGTCCCTTCCCGGTGATCCTCTTTGGCAGCGACTACTGGACCGGCCTGGTGGACTGGATGCGCGGCACCCAACTGGCCCACGGCATGATCAGCCCTGAAGACCTGGACCTCTTCCGCATCATGGACGACCCGGACGAGGTGGTGCGTTTTATCAAGCAGGTGGTTATACTCTGAGCCTGATCCGCCGCCCCGAGCCCCCTACCCGGCCCTGGCCGCGGCCGGCGGCGGGGCGTCCACCGCGCCGTTGGAGGATACCGTGACTACCAACGCCCGTCCCCTCCTTGCCCGAGGCATGAATTGACCCGCCAAGCCAAGCAACCCCCCAAGCCGCCGGCCAAACCAAGCAAGCGGGTGCGCGACATCCTGCATGCGCTGGACCGGCTCTACCCCGACGCGAGCTGCACCCTGGAGCACCGCGACCCCTGGCAACTGCTGGTGGCCACCATCCTCTCAGCCCAGTGCACCGACCAGCGGGTGAACCAGGTGACCCCGTCCCTGTTTAAGCGCTTTGCCCGGGTGCAGGACATGGCCCAGGCCGAGTTGGGCGAGATCGAGGAGTTGATCCGCTCCACCGGCTTTTTCCGCAACAAGGCCAAGTCGCTCAAGGGAGCGGCCCAGGCCATCACCGAGCGCCACGGGGGCCTGGTGCCCCACACCCTGGAGGAGCTGGTTAAGCTGCCCGGGGTGGGGCGCAAGACGGCCAACGTGGTGCTGGGCGACGCCTTTGGCCAACCGGGCATCACCGTGGACACCCACGTGGGGCGCATCGCCCGCCGCCTGGGGCTCACCGAGCACAGCGACGCGGTAAAGGCCGAGTTCGACCTCATGGCCCAAATCCCGGCCGAGCGCTGGACCATCTTCAGCCACCAGGTTATCCTGCATGGTCGGCAGGTGTGTAAATCCCGCCGGCCCCTATGCCCGGAATGCACTTTGCTGCCGCTGTGCCCCTGGGGCCGTGAAAACATGTCCTGAGCAAGAGGAGAATCATGGAGCGGCAACGGGTATTCATCGTGGTCATCGGCCAAGACCGTAAGGGTATTATCGCCCGCGTCAGCACCCTGCTTTATGAAAACGAGGTGAACATCGAAGACGTGCAGCAAAAGGTGATGGACGGCACTTTTGTCATGACTCTTCTGGCCGACGTCACCGACTGCGGTCGCGACATCTCCGAGCTGCGCTCCGAGCTGGACGACTTGGGCTCCGAGATGGGGCTCACCATCATGATGCACGCCGAGGCGGTCATCAAGGCCATGCACCGGGTGTGAGGTAAGGATCGTGAGTATCGGGTTGGAAGAGGTCCTGGAGACCTCGGGGATGATCCTGTTTGAAAACTTCGACATCCGGGCGCTCACCCTGGGGGTGAACCTCAAGGACCTGGTGCACCCTGAGGCCGCGGCCCTGGCCGAGGCCGCCCGGCGGCGGCTCACCGACCAGGGGACCCGCCTGGTGCGCGAGGCCCGGGCCCTGAGCGACGAGTTCGGGGTGCCGGTGGTGAACAAGCGCCTGTCCATAACCCCGGCCGCCTGGCTCATCGAGCCCTGCGCGGCCGACGACGCCCCCCTGGTGCTGGCCCGCGCCGTGGACCAGGCCGCCGCCGCCGCCGGGGTGGACTTCGTGGGCGGCTTCGGGGCCCTGGTGCAAAAGGGGGCCACCGCGGCCGACCGGCGGCTCATGGACGCCCTGCCCCAGGTGCTGGGCCAGACCGAACGGCTCTGCGGTTTCCTCAACCTGGCCTCGTCGGCCGCCGGGATCAACATGGACGCCGCTCTGCGCCTGGGCGTAATCCTCAAGCAGATGGCCGCGGCCACCGAGCGGGCCATGGCTTGCGCCAAGTTCGTGGCCTTTGCCAACGCGCCGGAGGACAACCCTTTCATGGCCGGCGCCTTCCACGGCGGCGGCGAGGCGGACGCGGCGCTCAACGTGGGCATCAGCGGTCCCGGGGTGGTGCGCGCCGTGGTGCAAAAGCACCCCGACTGCGACCTCACCATGCTCAGCGAGGTGATCCGCCGCACGGTCTTCAAGATCACCCGGGCCGGCGAGCTGCTGGGCCGGGAGCTGGCCCGGCGGCTGGGGGTGAGCTTCGGGGTGGTGGACATCAGCCTGGCCCCCACCACCGCGGTGGGCGACTCGGTGGGGCTCATCCTGGAGGCCATGGGCCTGGAAAAGGTCGGCGCGCCGGGCACCATCGCCGCTCTGGCCCTGCTGATCGACGCGGTGAAAAAGGGCGGGGCCATGGCCAGCGGCAACGTGGGCGGGCTCTCGGGCACCTTCATCCCGGTGAGCGAGGACCTGGCCATGATCGACGCGGTGCAGAGCGGGGCCCTGAACCTGGACAAGTTGGAGGCCATGACCGCGGTCTGCTCGGTGGGCCTGGACATGTTCGCGGTGCCCGGCGACACCCCGGCCGAGACCCTCACGGCCATCATCGCCGACGAGTTGGCCATCGGCGTGGTCAACCACAAGACCACCGGGGTGCGGGTGATCCCGGCCCCGGGCAAACAACCGGGCGACACGGTGGACTTCGGCGGCCTGCTGGGGCGCGCCCCGGTGATGGCGGTCCCGGAGCTGAGCGGCCGGGCCTTCGTGTGCCGGGGGGGACGCCTGCCGGCCCCGGCCTCGGCCCTGCGCAACTAAAACCGCCGGGTTGCCCCCCGGCCCGCGCTTTGACAAACACTTCTCGCACCCAAGGAGACGACCATGACCCCAGGAACCAGGTGGACCACCCTGCTGATGATCATGGCCGCGCTGGCCCTCGGCGGTTGCGCCGCCATGGGACCCCACGTCCCGGGCGCCGCGGCCCCGCGCTACGACCGGTCCGGCCTGTTCAGGGCCATGGACAACGACGGCGACCAGCGCATTTCGCGCCAAGAGTACTACAGCATCTACGAGGACCGAGACACGGCCAAGAAGTTCTTCGACCTCTATGACCTAAACGGCAACGACTACCTGGAACCCGGCGAGTTCCACGCCCCGGGTATAACCATCTTTAAATGGTAGCCCCATGCGGCGGCCGGCCGCGGCCGGCCGCCGACCCGGGCTCCCCCCACCTCGTCGGCCGTGGCGGTTCTTGCCATGGCCCGGTTTAAAATGCTATTTTCTTAAAAGACTTGGTACGAAAAAGGCAAACCCCGATCAGGGGTGCGCAAAGTCACCGGCCGCGCGCCATGGACGCGCGGTGGCGGGACCGCCGAATACCGAGAGCCAACCGATGCTTTCTCCCCTCCCGGTGATCAACCGTCTCACCTTGGTGCATCAGGATGCGGCCGGCGTTCCCAAAACTGTTGACCCTGTTTATCGCAGGGCAGTGGAGTTTCGCATGAGCGCCGAGGACAACTCGCTAAAGAAAAAGTACGGCTGGCTGCTAAGCCGCATCCTGGGATGCCACCCCGAGGACCTGCCCACCCTACCCACCACGGCCATGGAGCTGATGGAGATGACCAACCAGTCCGACGCCTCGGCCGAGGACCTGGTGAAGATCATCCGGCAGGACCCTTCCCTGGCGGCGCGCCTGATGCGCCTGGCCAACTCGCCGGCCTTTGCCACCGGGGTGGAGGTGACCGACCTCACCCGGGCGGTGGTGGTGCTGGGTTTTTCCGAGATCGCCCGCCTGGCCATGGCCCTGACCATCCTCACGGCGGCCGGCGGCGACCGTCCCCTGCGCCGGCGCATGCAGCGGGCCAAGCTCTGGTGGCACTCCCAAGTGGTGGGCATTATCTGCGACGCGCTGGCCCGCGATGTCCTGGACTGGGGCGGCGGCTACTACGTCTTCGGCCTGATCCACGACATCGGCAAGGTGGCCCTGGACTCCCACCGGCCGGAAAAGTTCACCGAGGTGCTCAATACCATCGAGCGCGAGAGCGTCGGCTGGGTGGAGGCGGAAAACAAGGTCCTCATGGTCGACCACGCCTTTGTGGGCCTCTCCTTGCTGGCCTACTGGGAGCTGCCCCAACAAATGGTGCAAGCGGTGGGCCACCATCACGACCCCTGGGAGGCCGAGGAGCACCAGGACATAGCCGGCATGCTGTTTTTAGCTGACCACTTGGCCAAGACCCTGGGCTATTTTTCCTTTGACGCCGAAAAGAAGATCGACCTGGCGGCCATCCTGGACGAGCGCACCAGCGAGTTCCTCAAGTCGCGCGGCTGGGCCCTGGAGGCCTTGCGCTCCCCCGAGGTGCGCGACAATATCGAACAGAGGATCGCCCAGGTCTCGGAAGAGGGTTTCTAGCGCCGCGTCCGGCGGGTCAGTCTACTGGCTCCAGCCCCAGGCGCGCTCCCCAGCGGCGCAGGGCCTCGGCCTTGAGCGGGGCCAGCTCCTCCGAGGCCATCTCCGGGTCTTGCTCCAGCCAGGCGGCGATCTGCTCGCGGATGGCCGGCACAAAGCGGGCGTCCACCAGCCAGTCGGCCACCCGGAAAGGCGGCAGGCCGCTCTGGCGGCGCCCCAGGGCCTCGCCCGGGCCGCGCAGGCCCAGGTCGGCCTCGGCCACCTGGCGTCCGCTGTCAGTGGCCGTGAGCACCTGCAGGCGCTTGAGCCCCGACTCGCCGGGCTCCGGGCCGGCCACCAGGATGCAGGCGCCGGGTCTATCGCCGCGCCCCACCCGGCCGCGCAGTTGGTGGAGCTGGCTCAATCCGAAACGCTCGGCCCCCAGCACCACCATCAAGGTGGCCCGGTCCACGTCCACCCCCACCTCCACCACGGTGGTGGCCACCAACAGCGGGGTGCGGCCGGCCGCGAAATCGTCCAGGGCGCACTGCTGCGCCTCCCCGTCCATGCGCCCGTGCACCAGCCCCACCTCCACGTCCTGGAAAAAGGCGCTGAGCCGGCGGTGGGTCTGCACCGCGTCCGGGGCGGCCACCTGGTCCGAGGCCTCCACCAGGGGGCAGATGACAAACACCTGTTCGCCCCGGGCCAGGGCCCGGCCGATGGCCTCCACCGCCTGCTTGCGCTGGCCGTACTCCAGCAGGCGGGTGGCCACCCGGGGCGAGCCGCCCACCCTCTGGGGCAGGTCGCTGATGTCCAGGTGGCCGGCCAGGGCCAGGGCCAGGGTGCGGGGGATGGGGGTGGCCGAGAGTACCAGCAGGTGGGGGTGACCGCCCTTGGCCGCCAGGCGCAGCCGCTGGTGCACCCCGAAACGGTGCTGCTCGTCGATGATCGCCAGGCCCAGGGATTTGAACTCCACCGCCTGGGAAAACAGGGCGTGGGTGCCCACCACCAGGGCCGCGCCCCGGGCCGCCGCCTCCAGGGCCGCGCGGCGCTGGCCGCCGTTGTCCGCGCCGGTGACCAACACCGCCTCCAGGCCCAGGGGTTCCAGGAAGCGCTGGGCAGTGGCCAGGTGCTGCCGGGCCAGTATCTCGGTGGGGGCCATGAACGCGGCCTGGGCCCCGGCCTCGGCGGCCATAAGGGCGGCGGCCAGGGCCACCACCGTCTTGCCGGTGGAGACATCGCCCATGAGTAGCCGGCCCATGGGCTTCGGCCGGGCCAGGTCTTGCCGCAGTTGCTCCACCGCCTGGACCTGCCCCGGAGTGAGCTTAAACGGCAGGGCCCGCAAAAAACGGCTCACCAGTTCGCCGGGGCCGGCCAGCGGCCGGGCGGTGGCGACCTCGCGGCGGTTGCGTTTCAGGGCCAGGGCCAGCTCAAAATAAAACAGCTCGTTCACCGCCAGGGCGCGCCGCCAGGCCGCGGCGGCCGGATCCAGCTCCGAGGCCGGGGTGTCGGGACCGGGCAGGTGGGCGGCCAGCAGGGCGTCTCCCGACGCCATGGGATATAGCCCGTCGGGCAGCCGGCCGAACAGCGGGTCCTCCACCTGGGGAGCCAGCTCGGCGGTCAGCTCGGCCATCACCCGCCGGAGGCGGCCCTGGGGCACCCCTTCGATCTCGGGATATACCGGCACCAGCCGGCCTAGGGCGGGGTGGCCCTGCTCCAAGTCCTTAGGGTCGAACAGGCTGGGGTGCACCATCTGCAGGCCGCCGCGCGGGTCCTGGTCCACGTCGCCCACCGCCAGCACCTCCCGGCCCTTGGTGTATCCTTCCAGGTGGGCGCGCTTGTATCGAAACCACAGGCAGGCTATGCTTGGCCCGGGGCCGCCGAGCACCAGCCGGTAGCCCCGGCCGCCCCGGCCGAAACGGCCGCTGGCCGTGATCCGGCCGCGCACCACGGCGTGCATGCCCGGGGCCAACTGGTCCAGGGGGGTGACCCGTCGCCGGTCCTGGTAGGCCCGGGGAAAGAAAAACAAGGCGTCACCCAGGGTGGCCAGGGAGCGCTTGGCCAGGGCGGCGGCCGTGGCCGGTCCCACCCCGGCCCGGGTGGTGAGGGACCGGGCCAGGGGGGCCAGGGCAAAGGGGGTAACTCGTGGTTGCATGCCAACTCCGAGGGCGGCGCGGCCGGGAAATCCGGCGGCGCGGCCTCCTAACCAAAGCGCGCGGCAGGCCCTTTTGTCAAGGACCCGCGGCGCACAACAAACTGTGATTTGATCCCGCGCTGGGGTACATTTACCATATGAGTTCACTCCCACCACCGAGGGATACGAGGATTATATGAGCAGTTCCGACCGTTACCGCGACGCCGGGGTGGATATCGCCAAGGGCAACCAGTTCGTGGAGCGCATCAAGTCCATGGTGCGCTCCACCCATACCTCGGCGGTGCTCGACGACATCGGGGGGTTCTCCGGCATGGTCTCGCTCAATACCGGCCGCTACTCGCGCCCGGTGTTGGTCAGCTCCACCGACGGGGTGGGCACCAAGCTGAAGATCGCCTTTATGGTGGGCAAGCACGACACCATCGGCATCGACCTGGTGGGCATGTGCGTCAACGACATCGTGGTTTGCGGCGCGCGCCCCCTGTTCATGCTGGACTACCTGTCCATGGGCGTGCTGGACGTGGACATAGCCGAGCAGGTGGTGGCCGGCATCGTGGAGGGCTGCCGCCAGGCCGAGTGCAGCCTCATCGGCGGCGAGACCGCCGAGATGCCCGGCTTCTATCCCCCCGGGGAATACGACCTGGCCGGGTTCGCGGTGGGGGTGATCGACAACGACGAGATCATCGACGGCTCCTCGGTGCGGGTGGGCAACCAACTGGTGGGCCTGGCCTCCAGCGGGCTGCATTCCAACGGCTACTCCCTGGTGCGTAAGATCATCTTCGAGGAGCTCAAGTTGGACGTGGACTCGGTGGTGGACGACCTGCCCCGCCCGGTGGGCGAGGAGATACTCACCCCCACCCGGGTCTACGCCAAGCCGGTGCTCATCATCAAGCGGGACCTGTCCCTGCACGGGGTGGCCCACATCACCGGCGGCGGCCTGCTGGAAAATCTGCCCCGGGTGTTGCCCACATCCTGCCGGGCGATCATCCAGGAGGGGTCCTGGCCCATCCCGCCCATCTTCGAGTTCCTGCAAGCCGCCGGCAAGCTCAGCCCCAACGAGATGCGGCGCACCTTCAACCACGGCATCGGGCTGGTGATGGTGGTTCCCGAGCAACAGGCCCAGGAAGTGATCGAGCGCCTGGAGGGCATGGGTGAGCAGGCTTATATCATCGGCGAGATCGCACCGCGGGCCGAGGGCGAGCCCGCGGTGGAATTCATCGGAGGCAAGGCCGCGTAGATGATCCTGGTATCGGCTTGTCTGCTGGGGCATTGCACCCGCTACGACGGCCGGCACAGCTTAGACGAGCAACTGGCCCGCCGGCTGGACAAGGAGGCGGTACTGGCCCTGTGCCCGGAGACCGCCGGGGGTCTCGGGGTGCCGCGGGCCCCGGCCCGCTTTTGCGGCGCCCGGCCGGGCTGCGAGGGGGCCGACCTGCTGGCCGGCCGCGCCCGGCTAATCGACGCCAACGGCCAAGACGTGAGCCGGGCCTTTATCCAGGGCGCCCGGGAGGTGCTGGAGCAGGCCTTGGCCGCCGGGGTGCGGCGCGCCTTTCTCAAGGACCGCTCGCCCTCCTGTGGCTACGACCCCGCGGGAGCCAATCCCTTGGGCGGGGTGCGCCTGGGGGTGCTGGCCGCCCTGTTGGTCCAGCGCGGCTTTGAGATCACCGAGGTGCGCGCCCCGGCCCGCTCGGATTTGACACCACTGACCGACAAAGTTAGTTAGGGAGGCTCATGGGCACTCAGCGAAGCCATACCCGGCGAATCCACCTGGGCCGCGTACCCATCGGCGGCGGCGCGCCGGTGGCGGTGCAGTCCATGACCAACACCGACACCCGCGACCCGGCCGCCACCCTGGCCCAGATCAACCGGTTGGCCGAGGCCGGCTGCGAGGTGGTGCGCTGCGCGGTGCCCGACGCCGAGGCGGCCGGAGCCTTCAAACCCATCACCGCGGCCAGCCCCCTGCCGGTGGTGGCCGACATCCACTTCGACGCCTCCCTGGCCGTGGCCGCCCTGGAAAACGGCGCGGCCGGGGTGCGCATCAACCCCGGCAACATCGGCAGCGACCGGGCCCTGGACCGGGTGGTGGCCGCCGCGGCCGAGCGCGGCGCGCCTATCCGGGTGGGGGCCAACTCCGGCTCTCTGCCCAAGGACCTGCTGGCCAGCCATGGCGGCCCTACCCCGGCGGCCATGGTGGAGGCGGCCATGCGCCACGTGCGCAAGCTGCGAGACCGGGGCTTTGAGCAGATCAAGGTGAGTCTCAAGTCCTCCAACGTGGCCGACACCATTGCCGCCTGCCGCCTGTGGACCGAGTATTCCGACCTGCCCCAGCACCTGGGGGTGACCGAGGCGGGGGGGCTACTGGCCGGTACGGTCAAGAGCGCCCTGGGCATCGGCATGCTGCTCATGGCCGGCATCGGCGACACCTTCCGGGTCTCGCTCACCGCCGACCCGGTGCGCGAGGTGCAGGTGGCCTGGCACCTGCTGGCCGCCTGTGGCCTGCGCCGCCGCGGGGTGGAGATAATCTCCTGCCCCACCTGCGGCCGCACCGAGATCGACCTCATCTCCCTAGTGGAGCGGGCCGAGGTGGAGATGGCCGCCATCACCGCGCCGCTGACCGTGGCCATCATGGGCTGCGTGGTCAACGGCCCGGGCGAGGCCTCCCACGCTGATATCGGGGTGGCCGGGGGGCGGGGCCAGGGAGTGCTTTTCCACCAGGGACAAGTGCAAAAGAAGTTTCGCGAAGACCAACTCCTGGAGGCGCTGCTGGAGGCGGTGCGCCGGGCCGAAGACGAATACCTAGCCAAGCCAGAGGACAAGGAATCACCATGAAGTTCAGCCGCACCCTCATCCCCACCCTCAAGGAGACCCCGGCCGACGCCGAGATCGTCAGCCACCAGCTCATGCTGCGCGCCGGCCTCATCCGCAAGCTGGCCAGCGGCATCTACAACTGGCTGCCCCTGGGCTACCGGGTGCTGCGCAAGGTGGAAAACATCGTACGCCAGGAGATGGACTCGGCCGGCGCCCTGGAGATACTCATGCCCGCGGTGCAGCCGGCCGAGCTGTGGCAGTCCTCGGGACGCTGGGACCACTACGGCAAGGAGCTGCTGCGCTTTGCCGACCGCCACGACAACGCCTATTGCCTGGCCCCCACCCACGAGGAGGTGGTGACCGATATCGCCAAGCGCGAGATCCGCTCCTACCGCGATATGCCACTGAACCTCTACCAGATACAGACCAAGTTCCGCGACGAGATACGCCCCCGCTTCGGCATCATGCGGGCCCGCGAATTCCTGATGAAAGACGCCTATTCCTTTGACGTGGACGACCAGGCCGCGGCGGCCAGCTACCAGGTGATGCACCAGGCCTACACCCGCATCTTCGAGCGCCTGGGCCTGCGCTTCAGCGTGGTGGAGGCCGATAGCGGGGCCATCGGCGGTTCCTTCAGCCACGAATTCATGGTCCTGGCCGACACCGGCGAGGACGCCATCGTGAGCTGCGGCGGCTGCGGCTATGCCGCCAACCTGGAAAAGGCCGAGGCCGTCGCGAGCCACGCCGGGGCGCCGGAGCCCGGTCCCGCGACGGCCGAGGTGGCCACCCCGGGCGCCCACACCGTGGAGGAGGTGGCCGAGTTCCTGGGAGTGGCCCCCCACCAGATCGCTAAGACCCTCATCTACCTGGCCGACGGCCAGCCGGTGGCGGCCATGGTGCGCGGCGACCGCGAGCTAAACGAGATCAAGCTGAAAAACCAACTGGGCGCGGCCGAGTTGCAGCTGGCCCCGCCGGCGGTTATCCAGGAGGTAACCGGTGGCCCCCTGGGCTTCTCCGGCCCCCTGGGCCTTGAGGTGCCGGTGTGGGTGGACCATGAGCTGCTGCAAGCGCCGGCCCTGGTGGTGGGGGCCAACAAGGCCGACCACCACCTCACCGGCCTGCACCTACAGCGCGACGTGCCCCAGGCGCGGCCGGCGGACCTACGCGTCATCGCCCCGGATGACGCCTGCCCCCGCTGCGGTGGGGAACTGGAGTTCGCCCGCGGCATCGAGGTGGGACACATCTTCCGGTTGGGCACCAAGTATTCCACCGCCATGGGCGCCGAGTACCTCGACGCCGAGGGCCAAAGCCACCCCATTGTCATGGGCTGCTACGGCATCGGGGTGAGCCGCATCGTGGCCGCGGCCATCGAGCAGGGCCACGATGACAACGGCATCATCTTCCCCCTGCCCATCGCCCCCTACTCGGTGACCATCCTGCCCCTGGGCCACCAGGGCCCGGTCATGGAAAAGGCCCTGGAGCTCTACCGGCAGTTGGGCCAAAAAGGGGTGGACGTGCTCATAGACGACCGCGACCTGCGCCCCGGCGTCAAGTTCAAGGACGCCGACCTGGTGGGCATACCCCTGCGCCTGGTGGTGGGCAACAAGGGACTTAAGCAGGGCCAGGTGGAGCTCAAGCACCGGGCCGACGGCCGGGTGGAGATGCTGCCCTTGGAGCAGGCGGCCGATTCCCTGGTGGAGATGGTGAACCAGGGTGGAGGACAGACCCTATAGGTCAAGTAGCCAGATGCCCCGCATAAACGAAATAATCGAGACGGTGCAGACCTATCACCCCGGCGCCGACGTCTCGGCCATCACCAAGGCCTACGTGTATTCGGCCAAGATGCACCAAGGCCAAACCCGGCTCTCGGGCGCACCCTACCTGGAGCATCCCCTGGCCGTGGCCGGCCTGCTGGCCAAGCTGCGCCTGGACGTGGCCGCCATCTGCGCCGGTCTTCTGCACGACGTGGTGGAGGACACCGAGGCGGGCATCGGCGATATCAAGCAACTGCTAGGGGCCGAGATCGCCAACCTGGTGGACGGGGTCACCAAGATCACCCTGCTTTCGGCCACCACCAAGACCGCCCAACAGGCCGAGAGCCTGCGCAAGATGATCCTGGCCATGGCCGACGACATCCGGGTGCTGCTGATCAAGCTGGCCGACCGCCTGCACAACATGCGCACCCTAGGCTACCTGCCGGCCGAAAAGCAGCGGCGCATCGCCACCGAGACCCGCGAAATCTACGCCCCCATGGCCCACCGGCTGGGCATCCGGCGCTGGCAGGTGGAACTGGAAGACCTGGCCTTTTACTACCTGGAGCCCGAGACCTACCGCATGATCCAGCAGGGGGTGGCCACCCGCCGCGGCGAGCGCCAGGAGTTCATCGACGAGGTAAAGGTAAAGATCGTCCAGGTGATGGCCGAACACAACATCAAGTGCCGGGTGGACGGCCGCTCCAAGCATTTCTCCTCTATCTACGAGAAAATGCAGCGCCGCCAGGTGGACATCGACGAGCTCTACGACCTGGTGGCCTTTCGGGTGATCACCACCTCGCTCAAGGATTGCTACGACGCCCTGGGGGTGATCCACAACACCTGGAAGCCCATCCCGGGGCGTTTTCGGGACTACATCGGCATACCCAAGCCCAACATGTACCAGTCGCTGCACACCTCGGTGGTAGGGCCCGGCGGCCAGCGCATGGAGGTGCAGATTCGCACCGAACAGATGCACCAGGTGGCCGAAGAGGGCATCGCCGCCCACTGGCTCTACAAGGAGCAGGGCGCCTCCAACGAGGCCGAGGAACGCCGCTTCACCTGGCTGCGCCGGCTCCTGGAGTGGCAGCGGGAGCAGAAGGAACCCTCCGAGTACATGGACACCCTGCGCATGGACCTGTTCCCGGAGGAGATATTCGTCTTCACCCCCACCGGCGAGGTGAAGGAGCTGCCCAAGGAAGCCACCCCCATCGACTTCGCCTACGCCATCCACACCGAGGTGGGGCACCAGTGCGTGGGCGCCAAGATCAACGGCCGCATGGTCCCCCTGCGCACCACCCTGTCCACCGGCGACCAGGTGGAGATAATCACCCAGGCCAACCACAAGCCGTCCAAGGACTGGCTCAAGTACGTGGTATCCAACCGGGCCCGCTCCAAGCTGCGCGCCTATTTCCGGGACCAGGAGCGCGCACGCTCGGTGTCCCTGGGCCGCGACCTGCTGGAACGCGAGCTGAAAAAGCGCAACCTCACCCTGGCCGGCGTGCTGCGGGAAAACAAGCTGGACCCGGTGGTGGAGGAACTGTCGTACAAAACCGTGGACAACCTGCTGGCCGCGGTGGCCTATGGCAAGGTCTCGCCCCGCCATATCCTCAACCGCATCGATCCCCAACCGGAGCCGGAGCACCCGCCGGGACTGCTCAAACGCCTGAGCCGGCTGCGCAAGCGGCCCCAGGGCGGCATCAAGGTCAAGGGGGTCGACGACGTGCTGGTGCGCTACGCCAAGTGCTGCAACCCCCTGCCCGGCGACGCGGTGAAGGGCTACATCACCCGGGGACGGGGGGTGACGGTGCACACCGCCGATTGCAAGGACCTGGGGCACGTGGACCCGGAGCGCCTGGTGGACCTGGAGTGGGACGTGCCGGCCAGCCAGGTATGGCCGGTGCGCATCCAGGTGGTGGGCAACAACCGCACCGGCATCCTGGCCGACATCACCGGAGTGCTCAAGCAACGCGAGATCGGCATCGTGGAAGCCGAGGCCCACACCGACCCCGACGGCAACGGGGTGGCCACTTTCCTGGTGGAAGTCAACCACGCCCGCCAACTAAAGCGGGTGCTGGGCGATCTGAAAAAGATACGGGACGTGATTTCCGTGCGACGTTTGAACTGAGAGAAACCCATGCGCTTGGTCATTTTCGATATCGACGGAACCCTGGTGCGCACCGGCAAGACCAACCAAGTCCTGTACGAGCGCATCTTCCGGGAAGAGTACCAGATCAACCTGGCCGAACTGGACTGGACCCAGGCCCGCTTTTCCACTGACAGCGGGCTGATGCCCTTCATCTTCGAGCAGGCCCGGGGCCGGCCGCCGGAGCCCAAGGACATCGCCAAGGTGCGGCGGCTGTTTAAAAACTACTGGCAGGAGTACCTGGCCACCGTCTCGCCCCGGCAGTTCGCGGTGCCGGGCGCGGCCAAGCTGCTGGCCATGCTGCGGGAGCAGTCGGAATGGGGCCTGGCCCTGGCCAGCGGCGGCTGGAAGGACCTGGCCCGGGTGAAGCTGGGCGGCATCGGGGTGAAGATCGACGGCATCGCCGGAGCCTTTGCCGACGACGCCCAGGCCCGCACCCGCATCATCTCCCTGGCCATCGAGAGCGCCCGCCGGACCTACAAGACGCCGGTCTTTGAACGCACGGTCTACGTGGGCGACGCCTTTTGGGACGTGGCGGCGGCGGCCCGGCTGGGCCTGGCCTTCGTGGGGGTGGGCAGCGGCGAGACGGCCGACGACCTGCGCAGCTCCGGCGCCTCGCTGGTCATCCGCGACTACACCGACCAGGCCGCTTTCATGCACGCCCTGGACCGCGCGCCGGTGCCGGTACACCGCGACGCGCCCCTGGACTGAGCCCGGCCGGCTCTCTGGCTGCTTGGTGGTTCAGGGAAGGCGATCCCCAAAAAGGACGGCCCTGGATATGGCTTCCAGGGCCGTTTGGTCGTCAAGAGGTCGTCAAAGGGCCGCTGGTCGTCGGGCCGCTGGTCGTCAAGAGGTAACCAGGGGCGTCTAGGCCGGCTTTACCACCAGACCGGAACGCAGGCAGCGGGTGCACACCCGCACCCGGCGCACCCGGCCGTTTTCCACGTGCCGGACCCGCTGCAGGTTGGGATTGAAACGACGCCTGGTCTTGTTGTGGGCATGGCTTACGTTGTTGCCCACCATGGGGCCCTTGCCGCAAAATTCGCAAACCTGGCTCATGGCTTAAGTCTCCCGCTATCGCATGCCACCGGGCCCCAGGGCCGGGTGGTTTTGAAACTGTTTGCTCTCCTCCGGCGCGTCCGCTTACTACCGTCCACTTGCCACCGTCCGCCCCGGCCATAATCGAAGTTAAGATTTATACCGCTCCCTTGGGGGTTTGGCAAGCGGTTTTTCCCAAAAATGAACGCCTTATCCCCCTGCCGCCGGCCGGCCCGGGGCGAAAACAAGCCCCGCCTTTGTCGGTTTTATTTTACCCCCTTTGTATTGTATTATTAACTTAAACAAGACTCGGCATCGCAACTTTAATGGGGGGAGGCATCATGCCCAGCTTTTTCCAAAGGCTCTTCGATTTCAGCTTCAAGGAATTCGTAACACCCAGCATCATCAAGTTTCTCTATACCGTCCTGCTGATCATCATCGGTTTGGGCACCGTGGCCTACATCGTCATCGCCTTTACCCAAAGCTTCACCAACGGCGTGATTACCCTGATCATCTCGCCGTTGATAGCCTTGTTGTGGGTGATCATGGCCCGGGTCTATCTCGAGGTGGTGATGGTGCTTTTCCGTATCTTGGGGCTGCTGCAGGGGATCGCCGATGCCAAGGGGGTAGAGGCCCCGCCGGCTCCCCCGTCCATGTAGCGCCCATCGCCCGACGCAACCCCGGCTAAAGCTCGCGGGCCCTGGAGCAGGCATACCTGCCCCGGGGCCCGCGGTTTTGGGCCGCGCGCCGGCCACCTGGGCCTTGACGCCTCCAGGTGTCCATGCCATATTAGGCGGTCAAGGGGCGCGGCCGGCGGGCCGGCGAGATTATCAGCCTGTTTCAAAGGAGTTAATTTGGCTCGTGACGATCTGATTCACCTGGAAGGTGAAGTTACTCGAACCCTGGGCGGTGGCCAGATGGAGGTTCTCACCGACCAGGGCCACACCTTGCGGGCCGTGCTCTCGGGCCGCATGAAACGTTTCAAGATCAAGGTGTTGGTGGGAGACCGGGTGCGCATCAGTGTTTCACCCTACGACCTCACCCACGGCCTGATCACCTACCGGCTGAAATAGCCCCCGGTCCGTCCGGGCTACCTGCCGGGGCGGGTCGCGGGTCGTAGCGCTTACGGCCAACCAGACGGGACAACCCGGCCGCGCCTTGGCAGGATCAGCGCCGGCGGGGTGACGCATGGGGGCCGGTAATCGGCGACACGCCATCAGCCACAACCAACGCGGTACAATCCAACGGCGCCTTACAATGAGAAGCGCCCCGAGCCCGGGGCGCTGGCCAACTGGCAGTTGTGGTGAACCTGGGGGGACAGGCCGGCCACCACCTCGGGCAGGGGCTCATCCTCGGCTGAAGTCCTCGATGCGGCCGGGGTCCTGGTGGCAGGCGCTCACCCGCAGATAACGCCCCACCACCGCCAGGTTGTCGGCCAGCTCCTGGTCGGTGAGCCGGCGCACTATCTTGGCCGGCACCCCCATGGCCAGGGTGGCCGGCGGTATCTCCATGCCCGGCGGCACCACGCTGCCGGCGGCCACCATGGCCCCGGCCCCCACCAGGGCCCGGTCCAAGACCACCGCGCCCATGCCGATGAGGGCCCGGTCGCGCACCGTGGCCGAGTGCAGCACCACCCGGTGCCCCACCACCACGTCCTGGCCCACCTCCACTCCTTGGCCCTGGTGCTCCACGTGCAGCACCGACAGGTCCTGGATGTTGCTGCGCGCGCCGATGCGTATCCAGTTGATATCGCCGCGGAGCACCGCGCCGTACCACACGCTCACCTGCGGCCCCAATACCACGTCGCCCATCACCACCGCGTCCGGGGCCACGAAGGCGTCCCCGGCCACCTGGGGGGTTTTGCCGTTAACCGGTGCGATCATGCCGAGACTCTAGCACCCGCCCCCGTCCGGGGCAAGCCGCGGCTGGCCCTGCTTGACAAGCGCCGGGGCGCCCCCTAAGTTTAACCAGGGGACTCGGTTGGAAATCTTACGTAAGGCTAGGTGGTTATGGCATCAGGTTCGCGCAGGGGAGGACTCGGTTGGTTCATTTTGATCGCGCTGGTGGTCGCCATCGGCGTGGCGGTGTTTTTCTTGTGGCCCAAGCTAGAGGGCCAAGCGCCCCGGCTGACCCTGGGCCGGCAACCCACCCACCTGGGCCGGGACTACCATCTCAACCTCACGGTGAGCGACCAGGGCGCGGGCCTGCAATCGTTGTCCGTGCAACTGATCCAGGGCAGCCGGGTAAAGACGGTGTGGCACCGCACCTTCCCCGCCCCGCCCCAAGGCCGCCCCAGCGCCGCGCCCACCGCGGTGGAGGTGTCCATCAATCCCCGCCAGTTGGGCCTGGAAGACGGGCCGGCCACCCTGGTCATCGAGGCGCGCGACCATTCCTGGCGCCAGTGGTGGCACGGCAACCTCACCCGCCGGGAATGCAAGGTGATCATCGACACCATCCCGCCCAACCTCAGGCTGCTTAGCCGGGGGCTCTACATCAACCGGGGCGGGTCGGCCATGGTGGTCTATGAAACCGACCCCGAGGTAAAAGACCACGGGGTGCAGGTGGGCCAACGCCGGTACCAAGGCTACGGCCCCTGGCCCCGGAAGCCCAACCTGCGGGTCTGCTTTTTCGCCTATTCCCAGGGCCAGAAACGGGGGGTTCCCATCCGCCTGTGGGTGCGCGACCCCGGCGGCAACCGCACCGAGATGAAGCTGCCGGTGGGGGTGCGCTGGAAGCGTTTCCGCCACGCCACCCTCAACATCAGCGACCGTTTCCTGCAAGAGATACTCCCTCGCTTCCGCTCGGTGCTGCCCACCGACCGCACCAAGCCCATCGATCTTTTCGTGTGGATCAACACCGAGCTGCGCCGCCGCAACAACCAGCAGATCGGCAAGGCGGTATCCTCGCCGGCCGGGGCCATGCTCTTTAGCGGGGTTTTTTCCCGTCCCCAGGGCAAGACCATGGCCGGGTTCCCGGATCGCCGGCGCTATCTCTACCATGGCAAACCGATTAGCCGAGCCACCCACCTGGGGACCGACGTGGCCGACGTGACCAACGCCCCCATACGGGCCACCGCCGCCGGCCGGGTGGTCCACGCCGGTCCCCTGGGCATCTACGGCAACACGGTGATCCTCGACCACGGCCTGGGGGTGGCCAGCCTCTACGGCCACCTGTCGGTGGTGGAGGTCAAAACCGGCCAAACCGTAACCCGCAACCAGCGCATCGGCACCAGCGGGGCCACCGGCCTGGCCTTGGGCGATCACCTGCATTTCTCGGTCCTGGTGGGCGGGGTGTTCGTGGACCCCCTGGAGTGGTGGGACCCCCACTGGATACGCGACAACGTCATGAGCCGGCTCCGCGAGGCCGGGGTGGCCACGCCGGCCGGCGACAAGGCCAAGGGCCGGTCCCGGGATGGAGGCTAAGCATGCCCCGTAGCGTCCTGGCGGCGATCCTGGGCCTGGCCCTGTTGTTCTCAGGCTGCGCCCTGGTGCGGCCCGCCCCTCCGGCGGAGCCGCCGGTGGGAACCATCATCGACGCGCGCGACGGCCGGGTGGTGAGCCGCGACGAGCTGGCCCGGCGGCTTAACCAGGCCCGGGTGGTGGTGGTGGGCGAGTCGCATACCCATCCCGGCCACCACCAGGTGCAGTTGGACGTGCTCAAGATGATGGAGCGCGACCCGGCCCCCTTGGTGGTGGTGGTGGAGTGGCTGCCCCACCCGGTCCAGCCGGTCTGCGACGAGTTCTCCGCCGGCAAGCTGAGCCTCGATCAGTTTGCCCGGCAGGTCGACTGGCCCAAGCGCTGGGGCTATCCCCTGAATCTCTACGCGGCCATCCTCACCCGGGTGCAACAAAAGGGGCACCGCCTGGTGGCGGCCAACGCCCCCTTGGCGGTGATCCGCAAACTGGCCCACCAGGGGCTCAGGGA